>JAESFI010000085.1_pt1 | contig 118218 bp, 94 predicted proteins | sample 9269361 | NCBI WGS metagenome assembly JAESFI01 (sample SAMN14504119, study PRJNA617095) | algae metagenome | isolation source: Brasilonema angustatum HA4187-MV1 and co-occurring heterotrophs from moss... | place: USA: Manoa Valley, Honolulu, Hawaii | collected 2009-07-20
AGCGATATTTGAATCCTCATATAATTTATCTCGTTGCTACTATTAATCTCCATGTTACTTTTTCTTATTTTTTATATTTAATAGTACTGTTTCGTGATTGTCTCGTCAGTTTCGCACCGCGAACTAGACTAAAGCAGAGCGATCACGCCCTTAAGTAGCTGTGCAAAATACGAATTACAAATTTACGCCTCAATCAGAGGATGATACTCATCTGGGTTGTCAAAGCCTGCAATCCAGGCAGCTGCTTGATGACAACTCCGCATGTGAGGGGGAACGCGTAGGATATGAGTGTGTCCTGTGGAAGGGCAAGTGACTTTCAAGACCATAAGTGGTTCGTCATCCTCAAAAGGAATGTAGACAAGTTGACGTTCTCCACCAGCGTCTTTATCGCGATCGCGAACCAACCCTCCCACTTGCTGCAAAAATGTTTCGTATCCCAGACGCTCAATGAGCACGCGGCGCAACTCAACATTTTCTACATTCAGGATATCCTGCCCCGTTATGGACTGCGATTCAAAGGCAATGCTATCGCTCACCTGCACGCCTCGCCAACGCAAAACGAAACCATGCCCCGCAGGCAAACTGGTAATCCCACTTCCAGCCAACTCAATCCAATAAGTGACGTGGAGACCTTTGGGAAGGGTAGTCAGGTTCACACAGTCTCTAATATCTAAACTTTCACAACTGAGATTTTCAGGTAGATTGTAAAGAGCAGACGCCCCATTTAAATCCAGATGATCCAAAACGCGCATACCATCCCATGCGCGATGCTCAACGATGAGTTTTCGAGCACGTTCCGCCGATACAGGCTCGTTGCTTTCGTTTGGGCGCTGCTTAACTGGTTTATTAGGCACGCGTCCATTCGACATCATCTTGAGCATTAGTCGGTTACCTCCACGTAAGCATCAGGGCGGTATTCACGTTGTCTCCAAACGCGGTAAAGCCCTTGGGGTAATTCAATCGCCCGATGTTCTTCATGAATCAATGTGGCACTTGGTTCTTTAACCTCTAGAAAAAGGTTACTACCATGTACCCACAACTGAACAGCATTAGATTGCTGAATGCGATGGCTGTGTCCTGTGACTTCACCATGAGCCAGAGTAGCACCTATACGCCTTTGAGCACCAACTGGTAAGCCAGCAAATCGTTGAATCAGAACGTCGCCGTGTCTGTAGAGAACACCAGATTGGTTAGCTTGGGAGTTGTTACGGTTGTTCAACATGTTCCTCTTATAACATTTTTGTCAAAAATAAAGATTAGGATTTACACAGAAGTAACGTAATTGTGTCATTACGAGCGATAGCTACGTAATCTCGAAGATGCTGGGATTGCTTCCCTATACTTCGTTTCGGTCGCGGCGGACATTATGGCACCTGCGTAAGTCGTGAAAATATTGAGATTCGTGCACTGCTGTACTAGCTTGCCATCTACCCTGCGGGATATGATGTCAGCGATCTTTTCTATTATCTTTAGGACGTGAAAGACAGCTAGTTTTGGCGTGCATTTTGTGACTTACTACCTTGATGTTTCTTTATTTACGTCTAGCTTGAAAATAGGGAACGTTTAGCAGATCAAGAAGTATTTTCTATGTGATGTACGCAGTTCATGATGGCTACTTAAGTGTTATTTGAGAATTTGGTATGAAACAAGTAGAAGCAGTCGTCGCGAATATTAACGACTTAAAAGATGGTGAAATGCAACAGGTGTGTGTCGGCGAGACAGAAGTTTTGCTGAGCCGATTGGATGGAAAGTTTTATGCCGTCGGTGCACACTGTAGTCATTATAAAGCACCACTGGCAGAGGGGGTGTTGAGTGGGCATTATGTTGTTTGCCCTTGGCACAATGCCTGTTTTGATGTGACGAGTGGCGATCAAACAGAACCTCCTGGCTTGGATTCTTTAGCGTGCTATACGGTACGCATTGAAGGTGAAAACATCATTGTCAGCGTACCAGAGAAAACAACAGGGTTGCGATCGCCCGAAATGGCGCAATTCGACCCCAACGTTGATAAACGCACATTTGTTATTTTAGGAGCGGGGGCGGCTGGTTCTCATGCTGCAGAAGCTTTGCGAGTAGCTGGATATCAGGGGCGAATCGTCATGATTACTCAGGAAGACAAGCTGCCCTATGATCGCACCAAGCTTAGTAAAGACTACTTAATTGGTGAGACATCCTCAGAGGAAATGCCGTTGCGATCGCCAGATTTCTACAAAGAACACGCAATTGAAGTGCTGTTTAATAAGCGAGTTGAGCAGGTGACAACGAGTGCGATCACCTTGAGTGATGGTGATTCGTTGACTTATGATGCCTTGCTGGTAGCAACAGGAGGAAAGCCAGTAAGCCTCGATATTCCAGGTGCAGACTTGCAGAACATTTTCACATTACGTAGTTTTGATGATACCAATCGCGCTTTGGCACTCACCGAGCAAAAAAAACAGGTGGTAGTGATTGGTTCGAGTTTTATCGGTATGGAAATGGCAGCGGGACTGAGTCAGCGAGGCTCACAAGTAACCGTTGTTTCGCCCGATTCTGTACCTTTTGAGAAAATCTTGGGCGAGCAAATTGGCAAGCAATTTCAGCAGGTTCATCAGGAGAATGGCGTTTCCTTTAAATTGGGTAGGAAAGCGGTTCGATTTGAAGGTAGTAGCAAAGTAGAAGCCGTAATATTAGATAATGGCGATCGCTTAACAGCCGATATAGTTATTGTGGGAATTGGCGTACAGCCAGCAACAGAGTTTCTTGAGGGTGTTAATTTGCATTCCAAAGATAAGAGTGTTGTTGTTGATGAATACTTGCGTGCGGCTGAGGGCATTTACGCTGCAGGTGATATTGCTCGTTATCCCGACTGGCGTACAGGAGAACCAATTCGCGTTGAACATTGGCGAGTTGCGGCAGAGCAAGGGCGGATTGCAGCTCATAACATGGCAGGAAAAGCAGTCAAATTTAAAGGACTTCCTATTTTCTGGACGATGCAATTCAAATTTCCCTTGCGCTACGTTGGACATGCTGAAAGTTGGGATGAGATGATTGTGGATGGCGATCTGCAAAAACAGGAATTTATTGCTTGCTATGTGAAAAATAATCAAGTATTGGCAGTTGCAACCAGCCATAAGGATACCGAAACAGCGGCTATTTTTGAACTGATGCGCTCCAACCAAATGCCAACACTCGATGAATTACGCAGCGGTGCAGTTGATTTCGTTCAGAGACAGCGTCAAGTTAACAGCAAGTCCTAGGCTGTCGGAAGACCATGCACGGCAGTGGCATCTCAATCTATTGATGGGGTTCCCGTATTTCTTTATAGAAAGCTTGACCCCTACTTCCTCAACCGAAAACGCACCGGCATTCTGTCGGATGGATAAATCAAAAGGTTCTGCTGTAAATGTTCCACAGATGAACGACCGTTAACTAACTCCCAGTCGAAGTAGCGCAACAATAATGCCAGCATCACCGTTGCTTCTAGCATTGACAGATGCTCTCCCAAGCAACGATGATAACCTGAGCCAAAGTCTATCATTGGAAGTAAACTACTTTCCTTACTCTTGTCTAACCAACGCTCCGGCAAAAATTCCTCACTCTGAGGATAGACCGATGGATCTCGTCCAGCAGCAAGCATTGACCAAAATACATGCGTACCACGAGGAATAAGCTTACCTTCAATAACAATGTCACGTTGAGCTTCCAATGAAGTCGAGCCGGAGGCAACTGAATAAAGGCGCAAAGTCTCCTTGATAATAGCGCGAACGTAAGCCAATTCTTTTAGGGTTTCTGTATTAATGCCACCTCGACTTTGGCAAGCTTGGTCTACGACAGCCTGTGCCTGCTGAAAAACCCTTTGATTCAAGGTTAACTCTGCTACGGCAAAGGATAAAGTATGAGCTGTGGTGTCAGTACCAGCTATTAACAATTCTATAGTTTCTGCTATGAGTGATTCCCGATTGTATTTCGGTTCTTTGGCGGCTATTTTCACTAACATTGATTCTTGAAACAAAGGACTTACCTGTGGTAGCTCGGTTTTGTTTTGTTCTCTCATCTGTAAAGCTAAGTCTACTCTGGGAGTAATAAACTCCTCTAAAAATCGCCTTGCTGCCCAATAATCTCGTGAATTTTTAGTTGGCAAATATTTCATCCATCTCTTCTCGCCAGTAGCTACCCGTAGGAAGCGATAGCCTACAACAGACATTGCCTCGTATACCTTGAGAACTTCGAGGGGTGGTCCTTCATGACTAGTGCTCTTTTTATCTACAGGAATCCCCAGTACTAAACAGCAAATCACCCTCATCGTCAGTTCTACAAACAGAGGATCTACCTGAACTTCTTTTGGTGGAGCGGTTTCTTTAAGTGTGTCGATGACTTGTTCGCAAGCTTGGCTAATAATCTCAACATATTTGAACAGACCGCTAGAACTAAATTCGGGGTTCCAAGCCTTGCGTCGCCACTGCCACTCAGTCCCGTTTTGACCGAGAAGAATCGGCCCACTGATATCGTTCCAAGCTTTGCTCGCTCTCTGGGATCTAACTAGGCTACCGTCTCTCATCCCATTTACAATAGTGTCTTCAATAACTTTTGGCTTACTCAAAACCAGAACTGGATTGCCAGTCCAGAGAACATACATTAGTCCTAGCTGCTGGCTCCAATCAAACAATAATTGGAAGTATTTCTTCTGTTTTACTGCTGCTAATACTTGAGGGACATTTCCTAACAGCCAGTGTCTGGGAGGAGAGGGAAGCGAGTTTAGAGATTTGTAAGTGTTGTTTTGTTTCCACCAGCGCCAGCCAAATATGACCGCTATGCTAGTAACGCCTAAGACTGTAACTAAATATGGAGATGAGTCAGAAAAAGCAATCTGAGCAGCAATCTTTTGGAACATGAATCCGCCTTTGTCTAACAAAAACTTCAGATTATCCAGATACTAGCGTATTGTTTCGGTGATTCGTTGATGCAATTTTCATGCGAAAATAGACGTTTTGAGAACTCATGGTGCTTCAATATCCACTTGCTGAAGAGATGCTCCCTTTGTTCGCGGCACTTTTGGCTGTTGGTAGTGAGCGGGACATAGTAGTCCCCATCGACTCTACCAGAAGCGCTTGTCACTCTGTCCTGAATGAATGAACTTGTTAAAATCCTTTGAATCTAAGCTAATTTTCCAAAAGCCTTCAAGAGGTGACAAAGATGGTTGAGTGTCGCCTACTAATAGCGTTTCGACGAGAATCCTGAGATTTACGTCCTCATTTGACTAGAACAATACAGGTAGAGATTTGAACCCATGCAGATCAAAAACGGGGGAAACTCGTTCCAGCGTGGCAGTTGGATCAACGCGCAAATTTGGCAACCGCTCTAACACGGCACGTAGTCCGATCGCGGCTTCCAGTCTAGCCAGGGGCGCACCCAAGCAAAAGTGAATGCCGTTGCCAAACGCGACGTGTTCATTCGGATCGCGATCAATCACAAACTCATCTGCCCGCTCGAACTTGGTTTCATCCCGGTTTGCCGATCCAACGCAGAGGTTCACCAGTTGTCCGGCTGGAATGGTTTGATCGCCAACTTGAGTATCCACTTTCGTGAAACGAAAAATGCTTTGGACGGGTGAACGGTAGCGCAGCACTTCCTCGATCGCTGAGTGCAGCAAAGCAGGTTCGTTTTGCAGACGCTTGTAGGCGGATGGAGACTCGTGCAGGCAAACGATCGCATTCGCCAGCATGTTTGTCGTCGTTTCGTTACCCGCCACTAACAAGACAATGCAGAAATCGACTAGCTCTTGAGCCGAGAGCGTTTCACCATCTTCGTGTGCCGCAATCAAATCACTCACTAAATCATTACTAGGCTTGCCACTCCGCTGTTGAATCAATTCACGGAAATAGTCTCCAAGTTCCCGAGATGCTGTTAAATCCTTGTTTACGACTCCATCCGACCAGTGTTTGAAATCGGCGTGACGCTCGATTGGCACACCAAGAATCTCGGCAATCACAACCACAGGTAGGGGAACAGCAAAGTCACGAACGAAGTCCATCTGACCCTGATCTTGGACGCGATCGAGCAACTTATCGACAATCAGTCTCATGCGTGGTGCCAGTGCTTCAACTCGGCGGGCTGTAAAGACTTTAGCAACTAGAGTACGGAGCGATCGGTGCTTGGGTGGATCGACAAGGTTGAGGCTTTGGGTAAAATCAGTTTGCTCTGGTGGCTGCGGCACTTTAGACGAGAACATCTGCCAGTTGGCAAACACCTGTTTGACATTCTCATAGCGAAATACGAACCAAGTTTGCTGCTCGGCATCGTAGAACACGGGCGCTTCACGGCGCATTTTGGCATACCAGGGAAGTGTATCATCGAAGAGGGCAGAGTTTGATGTTGATCTTGATGGTTGATTGGCTTGCATATTAAAGTTCCTTGTGTGTGAACAATTGATTTTGAACAAAAAAATTGCAGGTTGAACCGGATCACTCTCCGTCATCTTTCACAAAGGCCTGACTCGAATCTAGCGGCGTTCGACAGATACTCCTCCAAAAATGCCTACTCTCCCCGCCGGATGGTCAAGAACCCTATGAGGAAAACCCATATCGACCGCGCTCACGGCGTCAAGCCTTTGAAGGTGTTCATCTGACAGCGTTGTGTCCAAAACCTCCAAATTGGTTTTAAGCTGCGCGCTTTTGCTTGCGCCTAGCAAAATTGATGTGACGGCTGGCTTTGATCGCAGCCACGCAAGAGCGACAACTGCGGCTGGCTTGTTGATTTCACTAGCGATCTTCTTAACTTCGTCCACGGTGTTCAAAATCTGCTCATTGATCACGCCTAAGCCGGTAATCAAAGCTTTTCTTCCTCCTCCGGCCACCGATTCAATGGCGCTGCTGGACTTCAATTCCTCCCTGGAATACTTTCCGGCTAAAAGACCGTTGGCGAGGGGCGACCAGACGACCAGCCCAAGCCCCATTTCCTTCGCCATCGGAATTAGCTCTCGTTCGGTTGTTCTCTCAACAAGGCTGTATTCGCTTTGGAGAGCGATCAGCGGTGACCATCCCCGTAAGTCAGCAATCGTCTGCATCCGTGAAATCTGCCAGGCGGTCGTATCGGAAATGCCGACATAGAGGACTTTGCCCGCGCGAACCAGGTCGTCCATGCCACGAAGGATTTCCTCCACAGGCGTTGTGTTATCCCAAGTGTGGAGGTAGAGAAGGTCGATGTAATCGGTCTTCATGCGGGACAAGCTCTGCTCGACCGATTGAACCATGTTCTTTCTGTGGTTACCACCTGCGTTCGGATCGCCGTTGTGGGTGTTTTGAGTGTATTTGGTAGAGAGAACAATCCTCTCGCGCCGTTCGCCGAGAAACTCGCCCAAGAATTTCTCCGAGCTTCCGTTCGTATAGCCGCTGGCCGTATCGACGAAATTGCCACCGCGCTCAAGATACATATCCAGCATGTTGCGCGCTTCATCGGGCGCGGCACCCCATCCCCAATCCGTTCCGAATGTCATCGTTCCGAGAGCGAGTTCCGAAACCCGCAGCCCGCTTTTTCCGAGTAAATAGTATTTCATGATGTCCTTCTATGCGATTTGTTGTGGTTCATTCATTTCTCATGGATGCCAATCGGTTAAACAAAGCGTTGAACTAGCAGTTCCACCCGGCGCTGAAGCGCCGCTGGCGTTGGCATGTCCCCTTGGAGACCGTCGATAGCGAGTAGAAACAATTCAGCCAAATCCTTGTCCTCCAAGATCGTTTGAACGCTTTCTAGCATCACCTTTTGATATCTCGCCTCGACGTCAGGATCGAGGCGCGCACACACGTCGTAGAACTCGGCCGCCATAGGCGCGCCCGCCATTTCGACCCACGGTTCGAGCAGCATCACCTCGCACACCTTGAAAAGGCGCTCGAACTTGCTTCCCGCACCAGTAGCGGCTTGCTGAGCCGTCGGATAACGCGCCTCAAGCCAATCCTCGAAGACACCAATGAAAATGCCTTCCTTATCCTTGAACATTCGATAGATAAGCGTGCGCGAGATATTCGCCCGCTTCGCAATGTCGTCAAGCGATGTTTTGCCGTAGCCGAAATTGAGGAAACACCAGCGCGCCGCTTGCAAAATGCTAGCCCGGCGCTCCGCTGCCGCTTGTTTTGATCGTGTTGACATAGAAAATATTGTGACAATTTTTGTTTTTTTTGTCAACTTCTTCTCAATGAAACGCTTTTGATGTCGTCGAGTGAACTGTTGCCAACAGGCTCAACCTCCGTTGCATCAACACTTTAAGAATGGAATAGTCGATGATTTCTTGGTATCCGCTCGTAAGGATTCAGGTCTGGGGGAGCCAATTAAAATCGAAACACTAGCTTTAGCACAGTTGGTAAAGCGCCCAATAGAAATAGTTGAGTATCATCGCCACACATGTGTATGTAGCAGTTATTGCAAGTTAAATGCGTGACAGCTTATTAGAGCGCTTGTCACTCTGCCCTGAATTGATGAACTTGTTTAAATCCTTTGAATCTAAGCTAATTTTCCAAAAGCCTTCAAGAGGAGGTGACGAAGATGGTTGAGTGTCGCCTACTAAACTATTGTCAGGAATCAAGCCAATACTGAATGCCCTATTCAGAAAAATGTGTCCGAGTTTTCCAAAACCAGAAATGTTGCTCGGGTCAGTTATAACCTTCTGCGACAACTGTATAGTAGTTTCGTATCCACCATCAAAGTAGATTGTCGCTCGATTCTGTTTAAAGCGTACCTGAACGTCGTAAACTCCACCAGTTGCACGATAGTAAGCTTTGGCTGCTAGCTTTGTGCCATCAATATTTTTCCCCTGATACTCAACTGCCATAACAGGTGGCGTCAGCAAAAACAGGGTAGATAAGACTAGCCCTAAGACTTTCATGACTTTGACCATGCGTAACTATCGAGCTATATTCCTAGGATAACGCTGTACTAAGCCAAAAATACTATTTTTTCGGTAAAGCGCATTTTTTTGTATTTTTGTCAATTATGTGAACGGGAAGTTTCGATGTCATCGCACAGATGAGGATCTTCCTCTGTAACTTTAGGGTTGGTCTTCAGATAACCGCGTACCCAAGCGCACCCGCGCTTCAATACCATATCTAGATCCAATAGCTCTAAGTTCCACACCAGCACGGTTGTGTCATTACTCCCCGAAGCCAGCCATTTACCGTCAGGACTCCAAGCTATACTCCTAACCGCACTGCTATGCCCTGTAAGTCTCATCACTTCCTCACCTTCAAGGTTCCAGAGTTTGATGCCGTTATCACTTGCCGAAGCCAGCAGCTTGCCGTCGGGGCTAAAACTGACGCTGTAGATCCAGCCACCCTCTACATTACGGGTCCAGCGTTCCTTGGGATTCTCCAGATTCCAGAGTTTGATGGTACCATCAGTACTCCCCGAAACCAAGAGCTTGCCATCCGGACTCCAAGCGACGCTCCTGACTTCACCGCTATGCCCTGTAAGTTTCATGAGTTCTTTACTCTCAAGGTTCCAGAGTTTGATGGTGCGGCCCCTACTTGCCGAAGCCAACATCTTACTGTCAGGACTGAAGCTGACGCTCCAAATTTCCTTGTTATGCCCTTTGAATGTCCTGATTTCGTTACCATCTTTGCTCCAAAGTTTGATGGTCTTGCCACTCGTCCAAGCTAGCAGCTTGCCATCTGGGCTAAAGCTGACACTTTTGACAGAATCATCCTCTTTGCGCTTCCAGAGTTCCTTGCCATCCACTGGATTCGAGAGTTTGATGACGCCGTCCTCACTTCCCGAAGCCAGCATCTTGCTGTCGAGACTCCAAGCGACGCTATAGACTTTACCGCTATCCACTTTAATCGTCCTCGATTCCTTGCCCTCAAGATTCCAGAGTTTGACAGTCGTGTCATCACTTCCCGATGCCAGCATCTTGCCATTAGGACTGAAGTTGACGCTCCTGACCACATCGCCATGCCCTGTGAGTGTTTTGAGTTCCTTGCCATCAAGCGTCCAAAGTGTTATGGTACCGTCAAGACTTCCCCAAGCCAGCATCTTGCCGTCGGGACTCCAAGCTGCGCTTTCGACCCAGTTACTATTTTTAATCGTCCTGAGGATCTTGCCCTCAAGACTCCAGAGTATGACAGTTTTGTCAATACTCGCCGAAGTCAGCATCTTCCCGTCGGGACTCCAAACTACGCTTCTGACAGAATCGCTATGCTGCGTGAACGTTTTGAGTTCCTTACCATCTGCCGTCCTCCAGAGTTTGACGGTTTTATCAGCACTTCCCGAAGCTAGCATCTTGCCGTCGGGGCTAAAGCTGACGCTCTCGACTTCATTGGTATGCCCTGTGAGCGTCTTGAGTTCCTTGCCATCCACCGTGCTCCAGAGTTTGATCGTGCCGTCACCACCCGCCGAAGCTAGCATTTTGCCGTCTGGGCTGAAGCTGACGCAAAGAACCGCAGAGCTATGTTTGAGCGTCCTCAGTTCCTTACTCTCAAAGTTCCAAAGTTGGATAGTGCCGTCATCACTCCCGGAAGCTAGCATCTTACCATTAGGGCTGAAGTTAACGCTCCTGACCACATCGCCATGCCCCGTGAGCGTCTTGAGTTCCTTGCCGTCTACTGTCCTCCAGAGTTTGATGGTTCCGTCACCACCCGCCGAAGCTAGCATCTTGCCGTCTGGGCTGAAGCCGACGCTAAGAACTGCAGAGCCATGATTGAGCGTCTTAAGTTCTTTGCCGTCTTGATTCCAAAGTTTGATGGTACCATCATAACTGCCCGAGGCTAACATTTTACCATTAGGACTCCAAGCTATGCTCCCGACCTTATCCTTATGCCCTTCCAAGGGGTTGTGCTCTGTAACCCAGTAAACTGCCTGCTGTAGTGCACTCAAAAGCTGAAGCCTAGTATTACTATCTCCTTCAATTGGTTTTTTCAGTTTTTTCCCTGCTTTTAAAGCTTCTATCAATGCATCTAACTTTTGGTCTGAGGCAAAGAGTGCTTTTGAAGATTCAGTTAAGGTTTGAATCTGACTCACTTCCTTTCCATACCACTCAAACCACTCAAAGCCAGCGAATACCAACACGACAACAAACACTGCCGTCATCAGTCCAGTTATCTTGCGGCGGTTGTTGCGCTGGCGTTGGAGGCTGCGTTGCACAAACTCAGTTTCTACTTTATTGAACCAGTTGTCAGTTGAATTGAGTACCTGATTTAAGAAATTAAGACGTGGATTGTCATGCCAAAGAAACTTTGCCTGTTGCTTTCTTTTCCACAACTGCTGCAACCAATCACGCGGATTGGGAGTCCAGTGAAACTTTGGCGGTTGCTTGCTGTTCCATTCCATAGCCGCAGGTGTCAACCGCCGTTGTAGAATTAAAGTCTCCGGCTCTTGTTGTTTCCAAACCAACAGCTTTTGCCATCCCCGTACTAAGGCATCATGGGCAGGCTCAACATAGCAGTTTCCCTCGCTATCTTCACCTTTGACTAGCAGCCGTGCGTCGGTAAATTGTCGAATCACCTCCTGCACGCGCTCATTTTTGGTTGGAGGATACTCCAGTTCAGACAAGAGTACTTTTCTACGAGCCAACTCACCGCCATCTAGTGCCACCATCCGCAGCATTACCTGCTTAATAATAAGTGTATAAGCTTGATCGCGCTTTTGTAACTGCTCATATTCAAAGTCAGCTTTTTGGGTGAGGCTGCGCGTAACGCCACCCAGTTCTTCATAATCTGCTTGAGCGATCGCGCGATCGCTCCTTGTCCCCTTCCTAACACTTTGAATATACTTGAGGTAAAGCTCACTTAGGGTAAACGACAGCAACGGCAGCGTTCCCGGCATCAGCATGACCTCATCAATTAACTGGTCTACCAAAGTGGGTGGCTCAAAAAACATCACTCTGGCAGTAGCTGGTTCCACAATTGCTTGCCGCAATTCTTGCCGCTTCATCCCCGGTACGAGAAACCGAGCTGATGTCCAATACGGCTTTAAAGCAGTATCGCTTAATTGCGGTTCAAAGTCATTTCGCAGTGTTAGCACCAGACGTAACTGCTCGGGACTTGCCCCGATGGCCTCTGCCAAGCCGCTCAGAAACTTCTCTCGCTCAGTGTTATTGCGGCATAAAGTGACTAATTCCTCACACTGGTCGATGACCAGCAGCAGCTTGGAGTTGGGATTAAGCTGACTCCAATTCGCCAATTTTGCCAGCACGCTTTTTACTCCGGGTTTGGCAGCTTCTTTATCAACAACTGGCAAGTTTTCTTGAAGCAGCATTTTATTCAAAGTCCTGAAGGGGAACTCTCCAGGGCGGATGGGAGGGAGGATGCCCCACTGTTGCTGACTTTTCTTTAACTGAGGAATCAATCCGGCTTTGACCAAACTCGACTTACCCGCACCGGAAGCGCCTAGTACAACCGTTAATGAATGCGTCGTGACAAATTCTTGTAGCTTTTGGATCAAGGCAGTTCTACCAAAGAACTTGTCGCTGTCTTCTTCTTCAAACGACGCTAATCCCTTGTACGGGTTAGTTTTTTCATTTAGTTTGGGGGCTGGTTTTAATTGATTGCGGTCAAAACCAGGAACGGGAAAAATGTACTCCCCTTTGTCATGCCTCTTAAGTAGAGAGATTTGCGGCGTTTGTTTGCTAGTTATGTTATCGCGCAAATAGACGTAGAGTTCAGTTGCAGTGATCACACCATCCTTGGTAAAATCTGCCTCTCCGCTGAATGCCTTAAAAAGAAGTTCTGCAAAGGGAGAGTGACATTCATTCTCGTCCCGGTGCCCAAAACCATACAAGTAATCTGCGGCTTTCTCGTCATCGGCGGCTGAGGTAATCACCTGGTGAGCGCAACCAGCAATAAAGCGATCATAGCGTTCCTGATAGAGTTTGTGCGCTCGCACCACTTGTCTATTGCGTCCTGCCCACCGGAAAGTACCAGCAAAGCAGCAGTCAAGGATAATCAACATATGACGGCACGGCAGTTTGACTAAGGCATCGTGCAGTTGCTGCATGGGTAGCCAAGTGCTGTCATCTTGTTGCCCATCTTGAAGCACGAGGAAACCTGCTGGTCCATCCGCATTATCTAATCCATCTTGGGCAAAGCCATGTCCGGCAAAGTAGAACAGGAATCGATCATCAGGTTCAACGTGGATTTTACTGCCATCGGGTAAAGTAAGGGTTTGCTCCTCAAAAGCTGTAAACAGACTGGTGAGTTTGTCTTTAGTTGCTTCTGTATCTAACAATCGTAAAACTTGGTATTGATACTTTTCCTCTAAGATCAGGGCAAGTTGGTTAGCGTCATTGACAGCAGTTTTCAGTTCCGGGATGCCATTGACATAGTGATTGATACCGATAACAACTGCCAGACTGCGTTTAAACTCAGGCATAGTGGAATTTCCATTTAGCGGTTCTCCTACGACGCATTGCTCTCAATGCTCTCAATCGTGAACAGACTTACAAACGTAGTCTTGCCTACAGCACGCTACGCGAACGACAAAAAAGTAAACGGGTTGTTATAGCAGTCCTAAATGAGATTGTAAATTGTCCCATGAGGGCAGGGAACGCTTAACAGGGAACAGGGAACAGGAATTGTTTATAAATGATTTAGGATTGCTATATAGATAATGATTATATGATTTAAGTTTTGAATTCTTGTTTTCTTAAAAATACAATATATTGTTCTTATCCCTTGTGTCAACCTTAATTCAGATGCTCTTACCCTGTCGCTGGTAAGATTTTTTTCATTAGTAGAAATGGGGCGATTAAATTGGTGCTGATAACGTTACGAATATCTTGCTCTTACACTTATTTTTCTTAATTACTCTCATTCATCTTTATTCACTCAGTAGCCATCATATACTTTTGTACATGATGGCTACTTAATGACTATTTCAATTCATACTCAGGGTTATATTCAACTAACTCAATCTCATTTCCATCTGGATCGTTAACATAAATTCTGTGCTTTGTTTCAGGCGCTGTCATTGTGTAATATTCAATGTTCTCGGTATCGAGCAATTTTTTCATGGCTTCGCCGTCTTTAATCACAAAACCAGTGTGGTTTATGCCAATGTTTTCATAGGCTGTATGTACACGCTCTTGGCTATTTCGATCATTAAGAGCCAGATAAAATTGATTATCTCCAAAATGCATCCAGTTTCTACCTTCAAACACCCCCTCGGCGCGTACATACCAATCAGGAAATAGGATTTGATAAAACTTCTTGGTTGTTTCAATATTTTTGCAAGAAACGTTGATATGTTCAAAACGAATAAGATTCATATTTTTCTCCTTTGCGCCGAACCCCAGCGTGCTTCCTTGCGATATGCATAGCGTCAGGTTTCTGACTTATAGCCTTCCAGCATTGTCGTGTCACATTGATTGGCAGTCAAATCGTAAGGCACTAAGAACTATCGCAAGTCCTGCACCTAGTTGGCAACTGCACCGATAACAAGGCTTTGCATACTTGGTGGGGTTCTTTACTTTATCTTTCTTATTTAATCATACTCGTTATGAGTTTGTTTTACCACTATTTGCCAAAAATCCTTGGTGTTTTGTCTACTGCAATGATTCAAGGAGTGTTGAATTACTGTGCGTTTTATAGTACATTTGTATGATTTTGATATTTGGCTCAAAGTCAAAAAGCACTACTTCATCAGATGCATATCAATTTAGAAAATACTTTACAAGCACAACTCAACCAATCTCTTCACTTCACAGCCTGTATGGGTGTGAATGTCGCCATCAATGATGAGAAACATGGAGTCTGGTTGGGAAGTAGTGGTTTCTCAGACCTTGATGCCAACAAACCTCTTGATGTTAATCGCTCATTTTACATTTACCTTCTTTGTGCGAGAAGGCTCGCGCCATAATCTTTGATTTGGCGTCAACATAGATCGCAGGACTAAAACGAAACGTCCCCCGATCTATGTTGACCAACGGTTAACGCGGAAGTGGGGACAGTTTTGTTTTTGTCACTCTCCGTGGACATCTTAAAAGTCAATGGGCTATAATTACGTCAACAAGTTTAACGTAACAATGCTAGTACTTGAAGCAAAGCTGGAAGGGAAGAATGAGCAGTATGAAAAGCTAGTACTCCAAGGCGTAAATTCGGTTAGGGTGTAAATATAGACTTTTAAGGGGAAGCGTTTGGCAGTATAACCCTATCTAAACTTACGCCGCACTGTACTAGATGAAGCTATTCGTACTGCCCGCTTTGTTCGCAACAGTTGCGTCAGGTACTGGATGGATAATCGTGATATTGGACGCTACGAGCTTTCGGCTTATTGTGCTGTTCTAGCTAAAGAGTTTGAATGGGCAAACAAACTAAACTCTATGGCAAGACAGGCTAGTGCGGAAAGGGCATGGTCTGCAATATCTCGTTTTTACGACAACTGTAAAAAGAAGGTTTCAGGAAAGAAAGGTTATCCGCGCTTTAAGAAAGAACAAACACATGGCTCTGTTGAGTACAAGACCAGTGGCTGGAAACTTTCTGTTGACAGGCGCTATATTACTTTTTCTGATGGATTTGAAGCGGGAACTTTCAAGATGTGGGGAACCCGTGACTTGCATTTCTACCAGTTCAAACAGATTAAACGAATTCATGTTGTTCGGCGTGCCGATGGGCACTATGTTCAATTTTGCGTTGACCAGGAACGACTAGAAAAACGATCGCCGACGCTCAAAACTGTCGGAATTGATGTTGGGTTGAATCACTTCTACACCGATAGTGATGGCAACACAGTTGCAAATCCACGTCATCTTCGTAAAAGCGAAAAGTCATTAAAACGACTTTCTCGCCGCATGTCTAAGACTAAAAAAGGGTCTAAAAACAGAGCTAAGTTTAGAAATAAACTGGCTCGCAAACATCTTAAGGTAAGTCGCCAGCGTAAAGATTTTGTTTGCAAAGCAGCAAGATGCGTAGTGAAGTCTAACGACCTCGTGGCGTATGAGGACTTGAAGGTGCGGAATATGGTAAGGAATAGACACCTTGCTAAATCGATATCTGATGCAGCATGGACTCAGTTTCGTTCTTGGGTTGAGTATTTCGCAAAGGTGTTTGGAGTGGTAACCGTTGCAGTTCCGCCTCACTACACAAGCCAGAATTGCTCCAACTGTGGAAAAGTAGTGAAAAAGACATTATCGACTAGGACGCATACTTGCCCACACTGCGGACATACCCAAGATCGAGATCATAATGCTGCACGAAACATATTAGAAAAAGCACTACGTACGGCGGGTCACGTCGGAACTAACGCCTCTGGAGAGACTGACCAATACTTGGGAGAGGAGACTCCTTCAAGCAAGTCAACTCATAGAAAGAGGAAACCGGGGAAGTGATTCCTGGAATCCCCCGCTGTATTCGGTACTCCGAATCAGCGGTGGGAGGATGTCAACAAAACCTTTGTTTCCGTTTGCTTATTGCGTTTAGCTCAGGATAGGTTGTTAAATTTAGATGATCCACTGACAAAATGGTTACCCCAAATGCCATTTGATGATACTGTCACCTTGCGTCGGTTGTTAAATCATACCAGTGGAGTACCGAGTTACACCAGCTTAAAAGATTATTTGCCTACTGTTTGTGAGAATCCTTCCGTTCCTTGGACACATAATAAAGTTGCTGAATTAACCTGTACAGGAAAACTCGATTTTGAACCGGGAGAAGGATGGAGTTATTCAAACACAGGGTATATGTTGCTGTATGAGGTGATTGAAGCTGCTACCAGTAAGAGTTTTGCCCAAGCGTTAGAAGACAACGTGTTTTCAGTATTGGATTTACAAAATACTTATGTTGCTCATGATGTTGACACAAAAGGCGTTCTGACACCTGGTTATTGTCGATACTTAAATTCAGAACAAATCATGGAGAATGTCATTCCTCCTTATCATCCAGACTGGTGTGCAACAGGACTCATTGCTTCTACGCCTGAAGAAGTTGTGAAATTTTTTGACGGTTTTTTCTCAGGTAAACTATTGGTTTCCAAACAATTAGAGCAGATGCTCACTCTTGTACCCACTGGTACTCGTGAGCCTTGGTATAAAAAACCTTGTTATGGGTTAGGAATTATGGCAGATCCAGAATCCAAGCATGGTGAAAAGTATGGTCATGGTGGAGATGGTCCCGGCTATAATTTGTGGGCAATGCATATACCCAATTTTCACGGACGCAAACTGACGTTAGCAGTTTTTTGTAATACTTCTATTATTGAGCATCCTTATGCAATGGTTAATGATTTATTGCGTGTTCTTGAAGCTGCATAGCAAAAGAGTGGAGGAAATACCCTCCACTCTACCTACTGACTCCTCGCTGAAACTTCACCAGATAAACGGAATCAAACGGGCGCTAGATTGCTTGTAATCAGGATATTCTGAGTATTTTTGAGACATTGACTGTTCTTTGTTAGACATCAGCCGCAGGTAAAAAACTAAGATATATGCAGGCAGCAAATAAGCCCAGAGTGAACCAGCAACGACGCTAAAACTCAGATACCGTAGCAAATCCCCAAAATAATTGATATTTCGGGATAAACGCCAGATATTGTCATTAACTAGCCCTGCCCCATACTGCTTGGCGGTAAGTTTTTGGATATCGGCGGTAGCATTGATCAGAGTGCCGAAAATGTAAAGTGATAATGCCACAGCAGCTGTGGTCATTGATAGGGGAACGGGATTAGTAAATGCTAGGTATCCTGGAAGTGCGTAAAAAACCCCGACGGATAATAGTATGAAAACAAATAGACCAACCCCCACAGGGTCATTGAACATCTGTCGCCGCTGGGGATAAAACCATTGCTCAATTAGCCACCAAAGACAATAACTGATGTGCAGGCACATATAAATGACTTGTCGCCAGTCTTGAATGCCGAAGACGACAGCAAAAGCGACCAAGCAGCTTATTGTGAGAACTTTTGCGATGTTAATCGCCGTGAGAGCTGTAACTCCAGTTTTTTCAGCGTTGGCAGTGTTTTGCATAAAGCCATACCAAATTTATCTTCTTAACATTGCTTAATTTTAACTTCGCCTATTAACCAGGGTAGCGCTAGCCTGATCAACTGGCATAAGGACGACTTCGTTGATATTTACATGGCTTAGTCGTGTGACGCAGAAAAAGACGACATCAGCAACATCATCTGGAGTCAGAGGCTTGACTCCTTGGTAAACTTTGTTGGCGCGATCGCTATCGCCATGAAAGCGTACATCGCTAAATTCTGTTTCTACCATACCAGGGTCAACAGAACTGACACGGATAGGGGTTCCTAGCAGGTCTTGTTTGAAACCTTCGGAAATAGCTCTGACAGCAGCTTTGGTGCCACAATAGACGTTACCATTGGGATATGTCTGATGTCCGGCGATGGAACCAATGTTGACGACATGACCGCGATCGCGTTTCACCATTCCAGGCACAACATAGCGCGTCAGGTACAGCAGACCCTTGATATTGGTATCAATCATTTCTTCCCAGTCTTGGAAGTCACCTTCGTGGAGTTTGTCTAAACCGCGACTCAGACCAGCGTTGTTGATTAAGATGTCAATTTCAGACCAGGAGGGGGGTAGAGTTGAGATAGCAGATTCTACAGCAGTGCGATCGCGCACATCCAGTTGTACCAAGTGAATGTCAGTTGTAAAGTTTTTGCTGACTTCATCTGCTAACTCCTGCAACCGCTCCAACCGTCGTGCGGCTAAAATAAGTTTTGCACCTGCATTTGCGAATACTTTGGCACAAGCAGCACCGATACCACTGCTTGCACCAGTGATTAAAACAATTTGGTTTTGAATAGAAAGCATTTTAGTTATTAGTCATGAGTCATTAGTCATTAAACTTCTTGCAAAAGTGAGATTTTACAAGGTTCTGTTCCCTGTTCCTGCAAGAAGTCTATTAGTCATTAATCATTAGTCATTACTAAATGACCAATGACTAAGTAATTAGTTTTTGACAACCTGTATGCGCTGAGTGATCATGACCATGCCATCTCCGCGCATGATCACAGCAGAAACCCATTGACTACCAGGGACAGCTGGTGCGCGTCCAACTTTAAAAATTCCACCAGATGAAAGTAATTCTAAATCCACAGGTGTGGCAGTCAGCAATTTCTCTGGTTTAATAGGTTCTTCCAACGCTGTTCCTAATAGATAGTCATCACCAAGAGGTTCTTGGACAATCGCGTCAACGTTAAACTGCTGACCAACTTTTACCTGCTGTGGTAATTTGAAATCTACTTTAGGTGGCTTGGCACCGGAAGTCAATTGAGTGCGTTCAGCCAAAATGTCTTGGCGGGTAATTTTGCCTCCTGCAATGTGCTGGCGCGACCTAATTGTCGCATTGAATGCCGCGTTTTCACTCCTGGTAGAGGGCACACCAGTTATATTAGTCACTGTTTCGGCGACAACACCATTACCTTGAGATTTCCAAGATTCTACCTGGGTAGTATATTTCAATTGGGGGTATCGCTGCCAAAATCCAGTTAAAGCTTTCTCCATATTCTGACGAGTTAAGCCATCTCCATTAACGAAATTGGGACTATAGAACTGCATGACGCCTTTGATATTCTTCTGACTTGCTGCTGCATCAACTTGCGCCAATAAGTTTTTGACTTGAGAGGGTGCATTTTGAGAGGCGCTACTGGGTTGGGGAGCCAGTACTTGATGAGGGTTTCCCTCCGTAGGTATCTGGCGTCTGGGTTGCCCGGCTTGTACCAACTGCTGTGGTGTATTGGCAAGAGCCGTTTTCCAACTGGTTAATAAACTTAGTGTAAGCAGAGAAAAAACTAGTAAGCGAGTAGGTTGCAACATTGTTTGACGTTTGTGTAAAAAGGAAGCAAAATTTGGCATGAGTTAACTAGTAAAAAAGTAAATGGCAACTTGACGACACAAGGGGTGGAAATTGTTTTATTTTAGGTTAAGCTAAGCGCTAACAGGGTGGAGGGTGATGGTAGAAACTCCTATACGGTTACTAATAGCTGCTAGTGGAACGGGCGGACACGTGTTTCCGGCGATCGCACTAGCTGAACACTTAAGCGATTATCAAATCGAATGGCTTGGTGTCCCCAATCGATTAGAAACTCAGCTTGTTCCCAAACAGTATCGATTGAATACTATTGCAGTTGAAGGTTTTCAGCAAGGTTTTGGAATTTCTTCACTTCGCGTTTTGGGAAAACTGATTGGTTCAATTTTAGAGGTCAGGAAACTTTTACGACAAGGAAACTTTCAAGGAGTGTTCACCACAGGAGGCTACATTGCTGGACCTGCTGTCATTGCAGCCCGTTCTTTGGGTTTACCTGTTATTCTCCACGAAGCTAACGCTTTACCAGGTAAAGTGACTCGCTTTTTAGGACCTTGGTGTAGTGCAGTGGCGGTGGGTTTTGAAGCCGCTTCTGAGCACTTGCCTCGTGTGAAAACAATTTACACCAGTACTCCGGTGCGTTCTCAATTTTTGTCAGAAGAAATTGAAGCATCTTTGGATCTGCCTATTCCAAAAGACGTTCCTGTGATCGTTGTCTTTGGTGGTAGCCAGGGAGCTGTTGCTATCAATAAGCTGGTGCGACAGTCTGCCAATGCTTGGTTTGATGCTGGTGCTTGGGTTGTGCATTTGACAGGTGATAATGATCCTGAGGCTGACACTTTGAAACATCCTCAGTATATTTGCTTACCATTTTATAATAACATGGCTGCGTTACTGCGACGAGCAAATTTAGCAATTACTCGTTCTGGAGCAGGTAGTTTAACGGAGATGGCGGTGTGCGGAACACCAGCAATTTTGATTCCGTACCCATTTGCAGCAGAAGACCATCAAACTTACAATGCAAAAGTTTTTACTTCAGTTGGTGCGGCGAGTCTGTTTAAACAATCAGAGTTGACGGCCCAGGTGTTGCAAAGTCAGGTTTTGAAGTTGTTGCAGCATCCGGAAGAATTGCGAAAGATGAGGGAGGCTGCGAAGGCGATCGCAACTCCTGATAGTGCGGAAAAATTAGCACAGCTAGTGCGTGAGGTGGTGGAGAGGTAAAAAATACGACATAAACGCAAAAGATCAGCAGATCAGTTACCTAACTCACGATGAACTACGTAGATAAAATCAATCATCTACTCAAACCTGCATTTTCCCGTAGTCCACTGGTGGTAGACTTATTTGCTGGCTGTGGCGGTTTATCTGTTGGATTTGAAGCACAGGGATTTGCAACTCACGGGTTTGAAATGGATGCTGATTCCTGTGCTACCTATAGAAAAAACTTAAAGGGAAACTGTACTCAGGTTATTCTCACACACCAGACAGAATTACCATCTGCCAAAGTACTCATAGGTGGACCACCCTGTCAACCTTTCAGTGTGGGAGGAAAACAAAAAGGTTTACAAGATTCACGCGACGGATTTCCAATTTTTCTTAGTGCAGTTAAGAGGCTTGATCCTGAAATTTGGTTGTTTGAAAATGTTCGTGGACTTCTTTATAAAAACAAGTGGTACTTAGACGAAATCGTTCAAGCATTTCAAGATTTAGGCTTTATAGTAGAATGGAGATTATTAAATGCCGCTGACTTTGGTGTTCCTCAAAATCGAGAACGTCTTATAGTAGTAGGACACAAAGGAAACTTCAAATTTCCTAACCTATTCGAGAAGAAAATTAGTGCAGGCGAGGCTTTAGGAGAACTTGCTTTCTTGGCTCCAGAAGAATCGAAGTTTCTAACACCTAGCATGGATGAATATGTCGCAAAATATGAAAAAGCATCCTTTTGCAAACATCCCCGCGATCTTCATTTAGATAAACCAGCAAGAACTTTGACCTGTAGAAACTTAGCTGGAGCAACAGGTGATATGCACAGAATTAAATTACCATGTGGTAGGCGGCGACGTTTGTTTATAACAGAAGCTGCTAGATTACAAAGCTTTCCAGATTGGTTTGAATTTGTAGGAACACAAACAAGTTGTTTTAATCAAGTGGGTAATGCTGTACCACCATTATTTGCATTGCATCTAGCTGGAAGTGTTAGAGATTATTTACAATCTCGTTGCGGAAAAGTTAGCACAGTTGGTGCGTGATGTGGTTGAGAGGTAAAAAAACGAACCGCAAAGGAAAGAGGAGGGGTGAAGGGAGCAGTCAGCTTTGTTATTTTGACTTTTTACCGCTTTCTTCTCGTTGCGGAAGCAGTTACTCTAGGCGGTGGAGTTACCCATTGGCAATTAAAAGTCTTATCAAGTAGATTCTTGAGGCTAATTACTTTTACTTTCCCGCCGTGATAATCACCTTCACGACACTGGATCTTTATAATTTCGTAGCCAAGTCCATCAAGTTCTTCAGTAAAGATAATTTCTCCAAAATAGTTGTATGAGTCATTAATCTGCTTACCATTTTCTCCAATGGGCATCTCCCAACATACAATATAGTCAGTCAATATCAGTGGATGATTAAACTCCTCACTTGGTGAAAAAGTGTACTTGTACTCAAGAGCTTTATGAACGTTGTCTGCTAAACTATTCTCGCCGACACTGACAGCAACGCTATCAATTCCCATGCTAGAGAAGGTTCTTGGACGAAGCCAAAGATGAGCATATTGTGAGTCAGCAGGGGCAAGGTGAGCAAAAATCGTATACAAGGTTCCAACCGAATACTCTTCTCCAATTCCAGGTTCTACAAGCCACTTATCCTTTATTTGTTCGATATCTTGTACCATAAACCTGGATCTATCTTGAATCCCTTGCTTTAGTGCATTCAGCTTTTTAGTATAAGCCTCTAGTTTAACATCTTGAATCTCCTTATTTAGCCTATCGACCAGTTCGGCAAAAATTTTTACATCTCTTTTTGCTGTATCAAAAAACTGTTTTATCTTCTCGATAAAAGAATCATTATTAAGAATTTTTAATGCAGCTTCAGTCAAGGAATTTCTGTTTGTTACCACATCGAAACTACCATTGATCATAAGAATGTAGTGAGACTGTGCATTAGACGTGCCAAGTACTGCGTAATCAGCTAGTTTGCTATGTTCAAATATTTCATTATATCGACAAATTTTCACCCCTTCTGAGCAGATAAATACGCCTCTTTGATCCGTCAACCTAATTCCAGACTTTTTCTTACCTTTTCTATCCAGTTCTTCATACTTTTCATGCGCCCGACGATTACCATCAATTGCTAGCGCCAAACAGTAAGTAATCCCTTCAAATGTAAAAGTTGCAGCACCCCTTGCTGAAAATCTACCAGCGCTTAGACTTGATACTTCAGCAGGGCTGCTTATTACTAAATCATTAGGCTTTTCCAAGTATGGATATCCGGCGAAAATTTTTTTCAAATCATCAACTTTTCTACCTTTTGTCCACAGGTATAATTCACACTGATCATTATATCCAGGAGACTGTTTAAAGCTTTCTGCTTTCCTAGCTGGAAAATCAGTGTCATTAGGGCGGAGAATCCTCATGTCTCCATGCCTTGTGTTAAAACATATGTAATGCTTTAGGTATGACCATTTAGTAATACGATCCTCTTCTGAGTCGTAAAAATCTGAAAATTTTTCTACCTCTAGAGCTTGAACAATGATCATGGCTCCGCTGTCAAAGCGGTTCAGGAAAAACTCTTCACTCAAATACTCAAGGATATTTGCTGTTTGTTTATTATGTCTGGAAAATAAGTTTCTTAGGGTTTGCCAGGGACTATTGTCTAAGTTGGATTGAATGTTGTATTGAGGATTTAAGTTATCTTTAGGGTTATCTATCGATATTGACCGCCAGTATTCTTCACCCCTACAACGTGTAATCAAAGTAAATTTTTTGGAAGCAAAGCATAGCTTTGAGCCTTGGCACTTATAACCTATAAATTCACCTTGAATTTTAGTAGATTTGCCTATAGAAAAAAAGGCTTGGTAAGAGGTTATATCATTGATAACTTCTGTTTCGCTTAAACCAGTACCATTGTCAAAGAATATAAAGCCTTGATACTGTAAGAGGGGGTAAATTTCGATTCTTGATGCTTGAGCATCATAAGAGTTAGATATCAACTCACGGATTACTTCACAAGGATCTTTGCGATTAACTGAAAGCTCAGATAGGACATGTGTATAAGATATATCTGGATACTGCGGCATGCAAAATAGATAATAATTTCGAGCAAAGCCTTACTTAAAACATTATATACATATAGTACGTTATTGTGTAAATATACTGAAAAAAACCTCTGCAAGTAACCCTAAAACAATTGCCAAATTGTGTTACATTTTGTAAAAGAAACACATAAATTAAGATTAGTTAAGATGTTTGGTGATAATTGAAGGAATATTTGCAAATTCGCAGTCAAACAAATGTCTGAACAAAAGCCCCTCAGTCCTTGGAAATACAAACCGTGGTGGTGTCAGCCTTGGTCTATTCTTCTCACAGGTGTGACGCTGATAAGTGGTAGCTGGGTTATATTTAAGATAGTCTGGTTAACTGTTCTTGTCTCTGTACCCCTACTGACATGGATGGGTTTCTTTTTGATAATCTGGCCCCAACTTATGATTCGTAGTGGGATTTTGGAGTCGTATGAGGATCAGGTTAAAACATAAAGCCCGCTTGCGCAGGCTTTGTAGGTGTAGCTTGTAGGTATTTGCGAATCTTTTAATTTACAACTTGAGCGCCATGACTGCGGGGATCATCTTGACTATTTGTTGGTGCGACGGGTGCATTAAATTGCGAAACTCTGCCGTTTGCTTGAGCATAAGGCAAAGGCGAAGCAGCAACCAAGGCTTCTAGGTTACTGGATAAAATAGTACGAGGTTGATCACCAATGGCTTGGGCGATCGCCTCCCCTTTCTGATTCATATACACAAAATGGGGAATACCATCCACCCGATATTTCAACATCTCTGGCAGCCATTTGGTATTATCCACATTCAGCATGACAAAATTTACCTTGCCAGTATACTGGTGTTCCAGTTGCCCGACATCTGGTGCCATTTTTTGGCAAACAGTACACCAATCTGCATAAAACTCTACAAACGATGGCTTACCATTGGTTAAAGCAACATCAAAAGGTGTAGACTGCTTATCTAACTGAGACAAAGTTGCAGAGGTTGTCTCAGTTCTCAGCCCCAAAATTAAGGCAACGCTGAGGGCGATCGCCACCATAGCGATTAAGAAATTTCTCAAGCGCGTCCCAAACTTGGATTCTGATGTTTCTGGAGAATGAACCGGTGAATCGTTACTCATAATATAGTTTTATTAAAACTTATTAAGTACTATAGCAATCCTATCTGATAGGGAACGCTTAACGCTTAACAGGGAGCAGGGAGCAGGGAGCAGGGAGCAGGGAGCAGGGAGCAGGGAGCAGGGAGCAGGGAGCAGGGAGCAGGGAGCAGTGAAAAAGGGGTGGACGAGTCCGTTTCCTACCTGATAACTGGTACTGCGGGTACTTGATAACTGATAACTGGTAAAATATGCTTGGGAAACTCCCGCGTGAATTACTGTGAAAAAACGAGTCACACTGACTTTTCCCAAACGTGTCGTCCAAATGCCAGTGACTTATCGATTGGCAAGAGATTTTAACGTTGCTGCAAATATTATTCGCGCTCAGGTTGCACCAAATCAAATCGGTAAACTGGTGGTGGAACTCTCGGGAGATATTGATGAATTGGATGCAGCGATTGAGTGGATGCGATCGCAAAACATCACTGTATCTCAAGCTTTAGGAGAAATCACCATTGATGAAGATTCGTGCGTCCACTGTGGTTTGTGTACAGGAGTTTGCCCAACACAAGCTCTCAATCTTGATCCCGAAAGTTATAAACTGACGTTTACGCGATCGCGCTGCATTGTCTGCGAACAATGTATTCCCACTTGTCCCGTGCAGGCAATTTCGACTAATTTATGAAGAAGGCAGAGGAATCGCTGCTTTAGAGAGCTCCCTTTACTGATAGTTGGTACAAGTGGCGGATGCTGTTGGCGAAAGATTTCTTAACATTGAAAAATTCGATAAATTTGCCGTGTCCACTTTCATCTACGTAACTTCAGTTCGTGGATAAAAGTGTCCTGTTTTGTTTTAGGTTAAGTTAGGTGTTTTAATGCTAGTTATGCCAAAAAGTCTCAATACCCTAATTCTTACAGCGTTACTTTTTATCACTCCTACTTACACAAATACTTTTGTTCGCGCTCAATTACCGCAAACTTCCACTTCAAACCCAAGTGAAAAAATTCTTACCAAAGATGAATTGTACTTTGGCTTATCCAAACCAGGAGGGAAGACAGTATCTGAGGTTGAGTGGCAGCTGTTTTTGAACCGTGTGATTACACCTCGCTTTCAAAGCGGACTAACTGTGATTGATGCCTATGGGCAGTACCTCAACAGTTCTGGTAAGCTAGCTAGAGAAAAAACTAAACTAGTCATTCTCATTTATGAAAACAGCCCAATAAAAAGTTCTCAGATCGCAGAGGTGATAGCAAGCTATAAGCAAACATTTCAACAAGAATCAGTTCTGCGCGTGACTACCACTATCAAGGCGTCTTTTTGAGCTTCGCTTTAGCATAGTTATAAATTTTCGCGCCCACCTACTTAGCGCTAGAGACATCAGCAAAAAATGATACGCTGTAAGACAGCCGATAAATCCAGTTGTGTAAGAGGAGAGGTTGGGCAATTCCTCAAAGCCAGCGGGATGGATGTATCAAATGACGATGGTTTATGACATTTGTATTAAGTTCTCAGAATATTTTTAATTACTTAGTTGAGCATAGACTCTGTACTCAGTTGGAGTCAGATCTGTATCAGGTTGAGCCGATAAGAGCAAAAAACTTTAACTTATTACTGACTTTGCCAGAAAGTCGGAAACTACTGATTAAGCAAGAACGACACAATAAAGAAGGCAAAACACTGGGCGAGTTTTTGAGTGAATGGCGAATTCAAGAGTTTTTACAAACATTTCCAGAACTTAGTTACCTTCGATCTTGGATGCCGGAGGCGCTTCATTTTGAGGCTGAACATTCCATCATTGTTTTCAGCTACTTGGATGACTATCGGGATTTAGCAGATTTCTACGAGAAGGAGAATGTTTTCCCAACTCAAATTGGCGAGGCGATCGCCACCATTCTCGCCACCATCCATCGAGCCACTTTCAACCGCCAAGAGTATCAGGAATTCTTCTCGGCAAAACCTAATAATCTCAGCCCTGCTCATGTGCCTAACTGGGTTCGTAGTATAGAACGGATAGGACCAGAAATTTTTGGTATAGTTCCTGCAGATGGGCTGAAATTCTTTAAGCTTTATCAGCGATACGAAAGCTTAGGGCAAGCAATCAGAGAACTTGCCGATGTTTTCCAACCCTGTTGCCTGACTCACAATGATCTCAAACTCAACAACATTCTCCTACACAATAATTGGGAGCAAGAATGGGAGCAAGAAAGTCCCAACATTGTACGGCTGATTGATTGGGAGCGCTCTTGTTGGGGAGATCCTGCTTTTGATTTGGGAACGCTGATTGCCAGCTACCTGCAAATCTGGCTGAGTAGCTTAGTCATTAGTAAGTCTTTGACTATCGAAGAATCTCTGCGTCTGGCTATGACACCTCTAGAACAGCTTCAACCTTCCATTGCTGCTCTGACTAGCGCTTATTTCGATAACTTCCCGGAGATTTTAGAGCATCGCCCCAATTTTTTGCTGCGAGTCGTGCAATTTGCTGGTTTGGCATTAATTCAACAGATTCAGGCAATGATTCAGTACCAAAAATCCTTTGGCAATAAAGGGATTTGCATGCTTCAAGTTGCCAAGAGTTTGTTATGTCGTCCGGAACAATCCTTGGCGACTGTTTTCGGAACTGCAGCGACAGAACTCACTTAATTAGGGAGTATCTCAAATGTGTAATTTATATCAAACCCAGGTTATGAATTGTCATTGCGAGCGGAACAGAGTGGAGCGAAGCAATCGCAAGGGCTGGGATTGCTTCGCTTCGTTCGCAATGACTGGGATTGCTTCGCTTCGCTCGCAATGACTGTACACATTTTGTTCATCTACTTATTGATGTTTAATCGCGACGAAACTATATGCAACTAGAAAATTCTTCTCAAACTCAACAGCCGGATTCTGCTTCACAACAGCTACTCGATACTTTGCAAGATATCGTCAGCAATGTGCAAATCCACTCCAACTTCTCTATTAGCCATCCAAATTACAAACCTTTGGAATTACCAGATGAGGTTGTCGCCCGCTTCCAGCGAATGCCTGCGGAGATTCAGAATAAGTATTTTAGCTTGCAACTGCGCTCGTTTCTCTACGGTATCTATTACAATGGCTCTATGCGAGCAGCTTTCGCACCAGACGCCGATTTAGATAATTTGGCACTGCACCAGGACTTAGAAAATAACACCCGCCTCGGAGTAGACACAGCATTTTACGAACGGTTGCACTCGTCCAATCAAGGCAGCGGCTATTTTGACTCAGGTTGGTGTGTGGTGAGGCAAGAAAGTGATGGCACTCTTGCTGTAACCAAGAATAATTTAACTTTATACATTCAACCAGAGAAGCATCTGCAACTCGTCGAACAATCTGCCGCTGTAGGTGAGTTGGTGGCTATCCGAATGCCGAAAAATTTTGTGCAAAACGGGTTCTACATGGCAGTGAGCAATGCAGGACCACGCAGTTATACTCATCCAAACCGCCAGCCAGAAATCGTGCGAATTTACTTCAATTTCAGCCCAGAAGGTGCGGTGGCGGTTATGGACAGTCTGACGCGCGAGTTGAACTATATCTCAATTCCCTTTACCTTTAAAGTGCTATACAACCCAGGTGAATACAGGCGCTATGACTCAGGAGTCCTGTATTTCGAGAAGAGTAACTATGAAGCTGTCCGGCAGGTGCTTGAGAGTGTCTACGCACAAACAAAAGCGCACTTTCACACAGATATCCCCTTATTCACCAAGTTTCTGGCACCAGGGTTAGGTTTAGCAGAAGAACCAGACCAAAAATTTGCAGAACAAGAAAGCTTTGGAATGAACCGCTGCCAAATTATTGCTAATGGTTTGTTGGAAGCTTGGCACTCGCTTGATAACTCCCCCCAAGGGCGGATGACTTCTATCCTCAAGCAATTCTCACAAGTGGGAATTGAATTGCTGCGTTCCTACCTGAATGCTAACTCTGTGGACATATATACGCCGTTGAACTTATGACGGAAATTACTCCGTATGGTATAAATACTTTGTAGAAAGGATTTGATAATAGTAATTAAGAACACATTGATTAATATTCAAATCATGAAAAACACAGATACTAACATCACAAATCAGATCACAAATGATATCACAAATGATATCCCAGTGGCCGGAACTGACTTGTTTGCCGATTCTGAAGACTTCTTGAATGAACTGACTGATAGTGAATTGGTTCAAATAAACGGTGGTGCTCGTTATGAGCCCAGCAACATAAGCCTATTGTTATGTGGTGGTGATGTACTACTGCACTAGTTGACAATACCCGTGTGACAATTTGACCACGGTAAGCCTACTGGTCTGTAAGGAATTACCTTAATTGCTCGTCCAAAGCTTGACATTTGGAACAGAAAACTCATTTTATCTAATGAAATCATAGAGTGGGCTAATCTCCACTCTATGATTTATTTAATTCAACTCATCAAGTCCAGAAAACACACTCGTCTGATAAGAATAAAGAAGCTTTTTGTGGCTATCAAACTCAACTCTAACAACTTATTTGATTACTTAATTGATACTGCTATATGCCAAAAAGACGACTTAGACTATCTGAAAGTTGACGTTAATAGCAAGACTTTTCATTGGCTCATCGAGTTGCCCCAAAGTCAGGGCAAACTATTTGTTAAGCAGACACCTGATTATAGAAGTCTTGAGCACGATGTTAGGATTTCTAAAGAGTGGAAGCTTTATAATTTTTTGCAGTCTCACAAAGATTTAGATTCTGCTTCATCATTAATTCCAGAAGTCCTGCATTTTGATGACAGCAATTCCATACTAATATACAAATGCTCAAATGATTATATTAGCTTAAAAAGTTTTTATGAAAATCAGGAAGCTTTCCCAATAGCGCTCGCAGAATTGCTAGGAACGACTTTAGCAAAGCTACATTCACAGACAATGAGTACTCAGGCGTGCTACACTTTTCTGACTGAACTGGAAGAATCTAAACTTAACTACCAACTTCCTTATCCTGATTATCTTTCTGACTATCTTGTTAGCCGAATTGAACCTGAGAGTTTAAAGAAAACTCAAGCTGTTGCTTGGAGATTTCTGGGTATTTTTCAACAATCTGAAGTTGTGAGGGAAATTGTTACAGAGTTGGTGTTGAATCATCGCCACTGCTGTTTAACACACAATAATATTCAATTTCATAAGATTTTTATACCTAGACATTGGGAGAAGTTAGTAACGGAAACTCAGGATTATGACAAAAGCCTAATTAAGATTGTTGATTGGGAAGCATGTAGTTGGGGCGATCCAGCTTGCGATTTAGGAAAAGCAATTCTTGGCTATTTTCTCTTCTGGCTCAACAGTATGATTGTACATCCTGCTATTGAAGTCAAAAAATCTATACAGCTAGCTACAATGCCTCTAGAAGTCGTTCGTCCTTCAATTGTCGCTATGACAAAAGCTTATATCAATACTTACCCAAAGATTTTAGAAGATTATCCGGAATTTCTCAAGCGGGTTATTCAGTTTACTGGACTTGGTTTAATTTATCAACTCCTCACAGAATTTCAACTTCAGCCAGAGATGGCTTTAAGTCACCAAGGGCTATATTTTTTCATTGCTACACAATTTCTGTGCAAGCCTGAAAAGTTTCTGTCAATTTAACGGGAGCATTCCAATTTTGCACAGACACCTGGCGAATAGAATTCGCGGCTACACAGGCAAAGTCCGCCTACGCGGACTAATTACAGCCTGCGGAGGCAGGCTTTGTTTGTATAGCCGAGCCAGTGCGTTGGACGGGTTTCCCGGCTTGAAGCACCTGGCGTCCAGACTTCCAGTCTGTTAGCGAAGCGGCACGAAGTGCGGGCATTTTGCACATTTGGGATGCTCCCACTACTGTCTTTTTTGCCAAATTGAAAAACTCCCTGATTCAATACCCTGTCAATAAAAAAATATAAGAGAATCTATCATGCAATTACCACCAACTTTACAGGAGACTTTACACGATATTGCTGACAACATTCAAATAGAATTCTCCAAATTACGCATCAGTCATTCTGACTATTCTCCTATAGAAACTCCTGCTGCTACTGTGGCACAACTGCAAAAGATGCCTCAGGAAATCCAGTATAAATATTTAAATTCTCAGTTATCCAAATTCATATATAGTATTTACTTTGAAGGTTCGTGTACAACAGAAGTCAGCCCAGGAATTAAGACGAACGAACAAATTCTACAAGAAATAGATTCCAGAGAAATAGACTGGGAATTTTATGAACAACTGGACGAAAACAATGATGGAAGAGGTTTTTTTCACCCAGGATACCGCATCCTTAAACAGGAAGCTGATGGTAGCCTAGCCGCAGAATTTGATACTTTCATTCAACACATCCAGCGAGAGCGTCATCTTCCTTTATCTTTGCAATCAGCTAGTGTAAACGATCCAGTAGCAGTATTGTTACCTTCTAGCTATATTCATGAAAATAGGTATAGAGCAAATGGCGATGGTATAGGTGGTTTACCGCCTATGAAATTTCACAGTGAGGGAATAGTTGTTTACTTCAACTTCAGTCCAGAAGCTGCTGTTTGGACTATGAAATATTTAACGACAAAATTGAATGAAGTGAAAGTCCCCTTTGCTTTCGAGGTATTACACAACCCTTTGAACTACAGGTTGTATAATTCAGGATTTCTCAAGTTTCCTTATAATCCAGATGAGTCTTACCGATACAAAGAAATTCTTTTACCTGTCTTACAGACGATTTATGCAGAAAATAAATCCCACTTTCGGGAGCAGGTTCCCATATTTACCAAGGTACTCGCACCTGGTATCGGATTAGCCGAACATCCTGCTTCTGAACTGAAGTTTGGACTTCAACAACAGTTTGGAGAAAACCGCTGCGAAATTGTTGCCAGTGCAATGCTTGAAGCTCATCAAAACGGTGATGAATCAAAAGAAGCTCGGATGAAATATATTATCCAACATTTTGAGCGGTTGGGGCTTGACATCGAGCGTCCCTATCTCAATCCTAACTCGGAAGATATTTACACACCATTGGAGTGAATTCCTCTGAACCTCACCCTGCCCTATCGGGCATCCCTCTCCTTAGCAAGGAGAGGGAAAGATTTTAGCGAAGCTAAAAGCGAGGGTGAGGTGAAAGGCGATCCGGTGTGTACACCGTCGCCTTGCTAAGGAGGGTGCGCGGTAGCGCGAGTGGAGTATCTGTTGCAAAGAAAGCGACTTCACTTTTTGACAAAGAGTCTTTATGATATGACTGGCGTCATTTGACATAAAATAATTAAACAGGTTTCCCATGCCCACTGTAGCAATTGTCTACTTTTCCGGTGCTGGTCATACTCACCTTATGGCTCAAGCTATTGCTGAAGGTGCAAGCAAAGTTGAAGGTACCACTGTTGAGGTTTTGCGGATTGTTGGCGAGCAGATTGTAAAGGGTCGTTGGAAGGATGATGCAACAATAGAAAAGCTTAATAATGCTGATGCAATTGTGTTTGGTTCACCTACCTACATGGGTGGTGTTGCAGCTCAGTTTAAGGCATTTATTGATGCAGCTAGCGGAATTTGGTTTAAACACGGATGGAAAGACAAAATCGCTGCTGGGTTTACGCACTCTAGCTCTCCCAGTGGCGATAAGCAAGGAACACTGCTATATTTAGCAACAAATGCGGCTCAACACGGTATGATTTGGGTAAACGTGGGAGATTTGTCAAGCTTTTTGTTCGGTAAGGATGATGGAATAAACCGACTCGGTGCATATTTAGGCGTGATGGGTCATGTTCCACTTGATATGAGCGGTAAGGAAGCAGAGATAGATGCGGGCGATCGCCTCACCTCAGAACGTTTTGGACAACGCATTGCAGAGGTAACAAAACGTTGGGTTAGGTAGATTAGATACGAACAGAGCAAGACTGTTAAGAGTCCTGCTCTTTTTTTCAAATCAGCTTAAAAACATCTGCCAGTACACCACCATCTCCTACCAACCTATTCTTTGCCGGAGAATCATAAACTGTTAGTAGTGAAGGTACCCCAGCTATATCATGAAATAAAGTTATTCCCTCAGCGTGTTCGTCTCTATTTCCATATGGGATATCAAGGACAAACTCTGGATAATTGAGAACATTTTCTTGTAAATCAGCGCCATTCTTCAGACGATAAACTTGCACAGGACCATCCAAATCCATTGTCGGTCCTGCTAAAATCAACAAATCTTCACTTTCTAAGCATAAATCTCGAATTCCTAAACCATTCAAGAAGAGAAAATGCTTTTTGTATCCCTTGCCATCATCTGTAATATTCTTCAATCTCAGGAGTCCGGGAGCAGAGTTTTCTAACTCTATTTCCAGAATGATAGCCCAACCTCGTAATACAGGTCCACGCAAACCTAGAAAAATTCTGTTTTTACAAACGGCTATCCCTTCTATATCAAAACCATTATCCTTACCGGGAATTGTCGCTTTCACAAAAAAGCCCAAGTGTGGATCATCTGCCAAAGCTTCCATGAGTAAGTTACCTTGTTGGGTTACCTCAAGTTTGGCAGCACTTAATTGTACGTTAGGATTTTTTGGATGTTGACATGATGATAATAATTCCCCATCCACCAGTGGAATACGTCCTATGATATAGCGATTTGGTTCGGATGCAATTTTGGCTAGTCTTTTAATATTTTTATCATCAGAAAATTCAGGTTTCGGTTTTTTACGTTTATAGCTGTGAGAACCAATTAACCATAGATAATAATCAGCATATGCCAAACCTTCAATATCAATTTCTTCTTCTTCTGGTGCAGGTAAGCTGATAAAGTTTGCTACGTGATATTGTTTATGTTCTGCAAAGTTACTTACATCTACAAAAGACAGCCGTTCAATAGTTGAGGTTTCATCCGATCCCAACCATAAGTGCTTCTCTGGAGTTAGTAGCATTGCTGAAAGGTCGTTCCGATGTTCTTTAAAACCATCAGTAAAAGTTAGTAAAACTTGATTTATTCGATGTGAATAGTCCATTGTATAGCGCTCCTAAATGAGTTGTGAAATTTTTCGTTAAGCCAGGGAACAGGGAACGGGGAACAGGGAACAGGAAAGAATGATTTACAAATGTACTTCGTTTTTTACAAATGACTTAGGGCTGCTATATATACTTCAGATGAAAATTATTTTTTATTTTAACGTGTTATTGATATCACGTTTTCTTCAGTGTTTATATTTAAAAAAATAACGAAAACTAACTTATGATAACAAAATTATACAAATTTTTCCGAATAAAAACTTTACAAAACATAGATGATAGATTTAAAAAATGCTACGATTCAATCACATCAGCCAGTTAAGTACTTTCATTCAAGATGTGTATCAATTTGTATGACATTAGCTATAAAATCAGAAGTCGAAACTCTCGGAAACTATGCTTACTCAGCAATTGAAAAACATAGTAAAAAAACCTTAAAGTGGGAAACAGAAGTCAAGAAAGATAAAGATCCAGAAGCATTGCATCAGATGCGAGTGGGGATGCGTCGCCTACGCACAGCTGTAACAAGGTTTTCCCCGGCTGTGGATTTGCCAAAGCCAGCTAGTGATAAAAATATCGGTAAAATTGCGCGTCGTCTGGGTAATCTGCGGGATTTAGACGTGCTAAAAGAAAGTTTGGAAAATCTTGAGCAATCAGATTTACCCCGCAAAGAACAGCGATCGCTGCAAACAGCAATGGAAGCTTTAACCAAACAACGTCAAGAGGCTGTGACAGATGTAAAGTCAACATTCAAGGACGATCATTACAAATCTCTTAAACAGAAATTGAACGAGTGGTTAAAGGAGCCATCCTATCAACCAATAGCATATTTGCCAATTCAGCAAGTGCTACCAGATTTACTTTTACCAGAAGTTAGTACATTTTTACTGCATCCAGGTTGGCTTGTTGGAACCCAAGTAGAGGGAGGGGAGATTGTTATTTCTAGAGACTGGGAAGCCCAAAGAGTAGAGCAAGAATTAGCAACTAATGGGGAAACTTTTCACAGTTTACGCAAACAAGCCAAACGCCTGCGCTACCAGATGGAGTTATTTTCTGATTTATATAGCCAGTCTTATACCAATTGTATTGCAGAAGTGAAAAATCTCCAAGAGATATTGGGAGCAATGCAAGATAGCGCAGTCTTAGCTGACTGGCTTGCAGATGTGTTTAACTCAGAAATAGATTCTCAACTGCCGACTCTTGCTTCAATGTTCGCCCAAAAACGTTATAAATTATGGCAACAATGGCAGCCCTTACAGCAGCAGTATCTCAAAGCCCAGACAAGACAAAGGTTTCATACAACAATACTACATCCAGTGTGAGCTTCGCCTACGCTCCAATTCAAAATTAAAAAATAATTTTGAATTTTGTAGAGTACAAGGACGCAGTCCCTAAGTGAATTTTGAATTCCCCATAACAGGAGTGGAGGTTAGCAAGAGTAGTTGTTGATTAAACCTTGAACTATTGCATTTGCCATAGCCTCCTCATTATATAACTTCATATCTTTTTGCGAATCAACAAAACAACCCTCTATAAGAATTGCAGGCATAATTGTATTTTTCAGGACAAATAACTTAGAACCATCTTTTATACCACGATTATTAAATCCTAGCTTAATGATTTCATCTAAGACTGATTTAGCAATCTTTTTTCCGACTTCGCTCATTGCATATACTTCTGTCCCATTTGCTTGACCATTAAAGCAATTGAAATGGATAGAAACAAAAATATCAACATTAGCTGCATTGGCTGTAGCGCATCTCTTTGTCAAAGATGCCTTGACTGTATCAGCGTTTGTCGGTTGACATGGTACAACTTGATGCCCCAAAGTTTTTAATTTTTCTATAACTTTATTCCCGACATTTAAGTTTAAATCATCCTCACACTTGATGCCTTTACAACCTGTATCAGGGGGACAATTGTGCCCAATATCAATTCCAATTTTCATTGTAAGTAGGTCGGCGTAAATAATTCTTGTTGGAATAAAGCAGGGAGCAGGGAGCAGGGAGTAGGGAGACAAAGAGTTTGAGCTTTATTTACTTTTCTTTACACAGTTTGATTTTTTTGCACCGACTTACTTAAGTAGGTCGTTAAAATAAAGTTAACGATGTTTTGGCAGTCATTCGTCAAGAGTCAAGAGTCATTAGTCAAGAGTCAAGGGTTCAGAGTTATCTCCCTATTCCCTGCTCCCTGCTCCCTGCTCCCTGCTCCCTGCTCCTCTGCTCCCCTGCTCCCTATTCCCTATTCCCTGTTAAGCGTTCCCAAAAATAGACGTGTCACAATAAGAAATATAACACCTTAACTAAGCTTTCTATCTCAACACATGAAACGTATCGTCTTAATTGCTGGGTTTGAATCATTTAACGCCGACTTGTATCGGAAGGCAGCTTTTTTGGCGACTTCTCGTGTCAGTGAGTTGGATATTAGCGTGTTTAGCGATCGCGACATCACCACTAAACGCGCTGAAGTAGAAGCAGCACTAAAAGATGCTGATGTGTTTTTTGGCAGTTTGCTGTTTGACTATGATCAGGTGTTGTGGTTGCGCGATCGCATCTCCCATATCCCCATCCGCCTCGTGTTTGAGTCAGCTTTGGAATTGTTGAGTTTAACCAAGTTGGGCGCTTTCGCCATTGGCGATAAACCCAAAGGAATGCCCAAACCAGTAAAATTCATTCTTGATAAATTCAGCAACGGACGAGAGGAAGATAAACTCGCAGGTTATATTAGCTTTTTAAAAGTCGGACCAAAACTATTGAAATATGTGCCAGGGCAAAAAGTACAAGACTTACGCAACTGGCTGATTATATATGGTTACTGGAATGCTGGTGGACCAGAAAACGTTGCTGCTTTATTCTGGACATTGGCAGAAAAATATTTAAGTCTTAAGGTAGGTGAAATTCCCCCGCCAGTCGAAACCCCGAATATGGGGTTGTTACATCCCGACTATCAAGGATTTTTTGAATCACCACGGGCATACCTGGAATGGTATCAACAGATTCCTCCTCGCCCTGCTTATAAAGAGGAGAATATTAGCCCCCCTTTTGAAGGGGGGTTGGGGGGATCTAATTTGAAAGCGGGGTTGGGGGGATCTAATTTGAAAGCGGGGTTGGGGGGATCTAAAATCCAAAAGCCAGTAGTCGGAATTCTCCTCTATCGCAAGCACGTCATTACTAAACAACCTTACATACCGCAACTCATTCGCAATTTTGAAGAAGCTGGTTTGATACCATTACCCATCTTTATTAATGGTGTAGAAGGTCATGTCGCAGTACGTGATTGGATGACAACCGACTACGAACAAGGGCAAAGACAACAAGGAAATGTAGAAATTGCCTCACTTTCAAAAGAAGCAGTCAAGGTTGACGCCATTGTCTCAACGATTGGCTTTCCTCTTGTCGGTGGTCCGGCTGGTTCTATGGAAGCGGGAAGACAAGTTGAGGTAGCAAAACGCATCCTTACTGCTAAGAACATACCATACATTGTCGCCGCACCATTGCTGATTCAAGATATTTCTTCTTGGACGCGCCAAGGTATTGGAGGATTGCAAAGTGTTGTGTTATACGCTTTACCAGAATTGGATGGGGCGATCGACACCGTTCCCCTTGGTGGTTTGGTGGGAGAAGAAATTTATCTGGTTCCCGAACGGGTACAGCGGTTAATTGGGAGAGTGAAAAATTGGGTTGCTTTGCGGCAAAAACCTGTCTCGCAACGAAAGATTGCAATTATTTTGTATGGGTTCCCGCCTGGTTACGGTGCTGTGGGAACAGCTGCGTTGTTAAATGTACCAAGAAGTTTACTGAAGTTTCTTCAAGCATTGAAAGACCAAGGTTATACAGTTGGAGATTTACCGGAAGATGGAGAAGAGTTGATTCGCAAAGTTAAAGAAGCGGATGAACTCAAATGGGAAGATAAGCAAGATGTTAGCGTTTGCGTAGCGCCCCCTTCGGGGCTAGCGAGCCGTAGGCTGGAAAATATTGTTCCCTCATCAGTTAATGTCCGCACCTTGGAAAAATGGCTAGGATACCTCCGCACATCCCGCATTGAAAAACAATGGAAATCTCTCACAGGTACTGGGATTAAGACTTATGGTGATGAATTTCATATTGGGGGTGTTCAGGTTGGAAATGTTTGGATAGGTGTACAACCACCATTGGGATTACAAGGTGATCCGATGCGGTTGATGTTTGAACGGGATTTAACTCCTCATCCGCAGTACGCTGCTTTTTACAAATGGTTGCAAAATGAATTTGCAGCTGATGCTGTGGTTCACTTTGGGATGCACGGGACTGTAGAATGGTTGCCTGGTTCTCCTTTGGGGAATACGGGATATTCTTGGTCTGATATTTTGTTGGGAGATTTGCCTAATCTATATATATATGCGGCGAATAATCCTTCGGAGTCTATGTTGGCGAAGCGTCGTGGTTATGGGGTGTTGATTTCTCACAATGTACCGCCTTATGGGCGTGCGGGTTTGTATAAGGAGTTGGTGACGTTGCGGGATTTGATTGCGGAGTATCGAGAAGATCCGCAGAAGAATTATGCCCTCAAGGAAGCGATTTGTAAGAAGATTGTGGATACTGGTTTGGATGCCGATTGTCCGTTTGAGGATGCGAAGCGGTTGGGGATTGCGTTTACGCCTGAGAATGTTCGGATGTTTAGTGGTCATGCTTTTGATGATTATCTGGTGAAGTTGTACGAGTATTTGCAAGTGTTGGAGAATCGTCTGTTTTCTTCTGGGTTGCATGTTTTGGGGGAAAAGCCAAGTGAGGAGGAGATGGCGGGGTATTTGGAGGCTTATTTTGGAAATGAACCGCAAAGACGCGAAGGACACGAAGAAGAAAGGAAAGAAGAAGAGAAACAAGTTAGAGATTTGTTGATGCAGACAACTGATGAGTTGACGAATCTGGTGCGGGGTTTGAATGGGGAGTATATTCCGCCTGCGCCTGGTGGTGATTTGTTGCGAGATGGTGCGGGTGTTTTGCCTACGGGGAGAAATATTCATGCTTTAGATCCTTATCGTATGCCTTCGCCTGCGGCGTTTGCACGGGGACGGGAAATTGGTCAAAAGATTATTGCCCAGCATCTGCAAGAGAATGGGACGTATCCGGAGACTGTGGCGGTGATATTATGGGGTTTGGATGCGATTAAAACTAAGGGGGAATCTCTTGGTATTCTCTTGGAGTTGGTTGGTGCGGAAGCTGTGAAGGAGGGGACGGGGCGAATTGTTCGTTATGAGTTGAAGCCTTTGGCTGAGGTGGGACATCCCCGGATTGATGTGTTGGGGAATTTGTCGGGGATTTTCCGAGATAGTTTTGTGAATGTTATTGAGTTGCTGGATGATTTGTTTGGGCGGGCGGCTGAGGCTGATGAACCGGAGAACCAGAATTTTATTAGGAAACATGCTTTGGCTTTGAAGGCGCAAGGGGTAGAAAATGTTTCGGCGAGGTTGTTTTCTAATCCTGCAGGTGATTTTGGTTCTTTGGTGAATGACCGAGTGGTTGATAGTAATTGGGAATCTGGGGATGAGTTGGGGGATACTTGGCAAGGTCGCAATGTGTTTAGCTATGGTAGGCAAGATAAAGGTCAAGCAAGACCAGAAGTACTGACTCAACTTTTGCAAAACACCAGTCGCATTGTCCAAGAAATTGATTCTGTGGAATACGGTTTGACTGATATTCAAGAATATTATGCCAATACTGGTGGTTTGAAGAAAGCGGCGGAAAAACAACGCGGGAAAAAAGTGACTACTAGTTTTGTGGAAAGTTTCTCGAAGGATACGACTCCCCGAAATTTGGATGATTTGTTACGGATGGAGTATCGCAGCAAGTTGCTGAATCCCAAATGGGCGGAAGCGATGGCGAATCAGGGTTCGGGTGGTGCTTATGAAATTTCTCAACGGATGACGGCGTTGATTGGTTGGGGCGGTACTGCTGATTTTACTGATAATTGGGTATATGACCAAGCTGCTGATACTTATGCTTTAGATGCAGAGATGGCAGAGAAATTACGGAAGGCGAATCCGGAAGCTTTCCGTAATCTTGTGGGCAGGATGTTGGAGGCGCATGGGCGCGGTTTTTGGGAGGCTGGTGAGGATAAGTTGCAGAAGTTACGCCAGTTGTATGAGTTGACGGATGAGGAATTGGAAGGGGTGACGGTTTAGATAGGTAGTGTGGACATATTGCCCTACCTATATAAAAGCTAATAGTGTCGCCAATAAAAAGACGATTGAGTTTTGTCCGGATAAGTACTTTGCTGAATTGTTATTATTTTCTAGTGTGATTTAAATTTAACTTTTCCTCACATATTCAGCAAAAATACTTATAAAAAGCGAGAAAACTCAGGAGTAACCAAAAAATGGCAGAACTAATTACTACACATCTTGAGGATGTATCGCGCGAGCTATGGCAAGTTTTAGGGCAATATGAATCTTGGAAATCTGATCCAGCCAAGTGTGAGGATATACAGCGGAGGCTATCGCACTTCAACGAGAGCCATTCAGCTGATTTAAAGCATATTAATGATGTTATCAAAGCTTTATCAAGAGGATTTTATCTAATAAAATCTGGAGCAGAATGGGATGAACCTGCTGTTGGTCATATCTCAACTGATAAACCTAACTCGACACATAAGGCGCGTGGTGCCCAGTGGCGACTTGTGATAGTTTGGAGTGGATTTGAGATTGTTATAAAGACATTATTACTTAAGACAGGGACAGGTGGTCTAGGTCCAGATGATTTTAGTAAGATCACACAAAAATCCGGACTAAATTCATACAAATCATTGCCCTCACCAAACAAAGAATTAAAAAAGTTGTCTAGATGGCTTGATCAATCACAAGAAGGGAGAGAAGTACTAGATTTTCTGAGTGCTATAAAGGGAGACGCAAACATAATTCAACATTGGATAATTAACGGACAACCTGTTTCTACCTGGGTTGATGCTGCAAAACTTGCTAAAGCACTGCGGAACGCAACTGCTCATGGTGCGCTTTCAGCCAGTAAAGTTAAACAATGGGGACTTCAGCAGCCACTGCTAACTTTATCAGATAATCTTGGAGAAATCGTTTTGGCTAGTATGCACAAGCTGATATAGCTTTGAACAAAAACGTATTTTCTCTGCGTTCTCTGCGCCTCTGCGGTTTTAAAATCGCTAATTTTTTGGCGCAAAAGCAGTAATTAACCCACTTTCGCTGCAGCATCTACACCATCGCTGATAAGATGACCATCTTCCATATAAATAATGCGATCGGCTATATCAAGAATGCGGTTATCATGAGTCACTAGCAAAATTGTACAGCCTTGTTCTTTCGCTAACTTCTGCATCAATTCCACGACATCACGCCCAGATTTTTTATCGAGTGCTGCTGTGGGTTCATCTGCTAGAACTATTTTTGGTTGACTGATTAGGGCGCGGGCGATCGCCACTCTCTGCTTTTGTCCACCCGATAAACTATCTGGATAATAATCTGCACGATTTCCCAAACCTACACTCTCCAATATGCTAATAGCTTTAGCGTCCATATCCTGATTTAAAAACTCGTCATGCAACTCTAACGACATCCGCACATTTTCCTTAGCTGTCAGAAATGTCATCAGGTTATGCGCTTGGAAAATATAGCCAATTTGACGGCGAACGTCTCGCAGCTGCTTCTTACTCGCACTACACATTTCTTGTCCGAGAATTTTTAAACTTCCTTCTTGGGCAGAACGTAGTCCTCCCATAAGGGTTAACAAGGTTGTTTTTCCTGAACCTGAAGGTCCAGTCATTATGATAATATCGCCAGAGTAAATATCTAAGTTGATATCAAATAACGCTTGTTTGCGAAGCGTACCTTCACCAAAGTAATGATTGAGTTTTTGGGCAGAGATGACGGGTTCAGTTGTTACTATGTGCATTGGGTTATGAGAATAATCTATTTTTTTCATAGTCTTATTTTTATAGGTTATTATTATTGACTAACTGCCTAAGATGTGCGTAGTAATTCATCACAAAATCTCAACCTGGCAACAAGCGCAGGTGGAATTTGAGTAAAGTTAGACCAACTGTAAAAGCGACTGTCAGAAGAATCGTCAGCAGGAAAAGCAGGTTCTTCCAAGCCATCAAGTACAAACCCAACACGGAATGCTGCACCTAACAGAACGTGCAATGGTCGATGGAAGTACAATTGGGGTTTTGGTTGATTTTCTATTGCTAATCCTTTTGTGGTGCTGGGTTGTAAGTATCCAGACACTTTGACCGAGTATTCTGTCACCAGTTGACCTTCGCAATCTTTAACTTCTGCAGCCATACTGGTATGTGTACTATTGAAACAAGGATGCATCACAGCAAAGATAAAGCTACCTCCAGGACGCAACAACTTTGTGAGTGCCCGTAACAGAGGGTCTATTTCTGCCATGTCCATAAGTACCATTGCGGATACAGCAGCATCAAAGGAACGTTCTCCCAGCCCAAGTAAAGCTGTCTCATCGGTAGCGTCAAGAACGTGATACTCAATTGATGTCTCATGCTGTTGAGTTCTTTTGCGGGCACAGGTAATCATCTCCTCGGCAAAATCTATTCCGACGACATGTGCACCCAAGCTGGCTAATCTGCGAGTTGTCAGCCCAGTTCCACAGCCTATGTCCAAAATGCGGCTACCCGGTTTTACCTCCAGCAGTCTCTCCATTGCAGGACGAATCAGCACTTGATGAAAGTCACTCCCGTCATCACCCATGCGGGCGTCCCACACACTAGCGTTGGTATTCCACGCATCACGAGTTTCATTGTTCCATGCATTTGTTGAGTCATTTGACATTGATGTACTCCTAATTTCTGTCATCACTTAATCTTGAGTTTGGTTGATTGTTTATCATCCCCATGGGTTTACCCCACCCGCCTGACGGCACTCTCCCCTTGGTAAGGGGAGGGTTGGGGAGGGGTATTTTTTATAACTGTTCATCCAGACATTATATGACTCACTAAAACACATCTGCTGGATCTGCAGATTGTAACTTCCTCATTGCAACTGCGCCAGAAAAAGTACACATGACTATCGTTATGATAAACACAGTAATTGCACGAGTTAGTGTCATAGCAATAGGTAGTAGAGTTGCTGCATATGTCACCTGGTAGAGTGCGATCGCAATCAAAAATCCAGGCACATAACCCAATGCTGCCAAAAGTAACGCTTCTTGAAACAAAACACCCAAAAGATAGCCGTCGCTATATCCCATTGCCTTCAACGTGGCGTACTCTGGTAAATGGTCGGAAACATCACTGTAAAGAATTTGGTACACAATCACGATTCCCACAATAAACCCCACAATCACACCCAGTCCAAAAATAAATCCAATTGTCCCTTGGCTTTCCCAGTAGTACTTTTCCACCCCCGCAAAACCTTCTAGTGTTAAAACTCGTACATCTGGTGATAATTCTTTAGCAAGCTGTTTTTCAACTTGAGTCGGATTAAAACCAGGTTTAAGCTTAATCAAACCGATTTCTATCTGATTTGGTTGACGTTCGGGAAACAATTTCAAAAATGTTGAATCACTCGTGATGATGTTACCATCAGCAGCAAATGAACTACCAATAGTAAACAGTCCGGTGACTTGAATATTCTGGCGATTGAGTTCTGCTTCCAGTGTTCCGCGCTTTTGCACAGCCTCAGCAACAGCCCCGTATTCCGGACGTCCAGCACGATCAAACAACACTGTATTCAATAGTTGTAACTGTGTTGCATTTTGCTTCACCTCTGGCAAATTCAAGCCTGGTGCTTGTGGATCAATTCCCCAAATCAAAATGGAACGGTTAATCCGAGTTTCTGGATTTTTCCACTGTCCCAAACTGATGTAAACAGAACTCACCGACTGAACGCCTTCATGATTCAATGCTTGATAAAGTCGTTCACGAGAAAAGCTTTTGACAGAGAACAGAGTTTGAAGTTGAGGATTCGTCATCACCAAATCTGCTTCAAGTAGGCGATGAGGCTTTGTCGCACTGTCAAAGAGTGCATCTTGAAAGCCCATTTGCACAAATATCAGCATATCTGCAAATCCAATACCTGCCACTGCTACCGCTAGACGAGTTTTTTCTTTCATCACTTGTCGCAATGCTAGCGGCGTTCTACGAAGCCATTTACCAAACATTTCAAAAAACTCCTGTCAACTAGGGGTGTAAGGGTGTAAGGGGGTAGGGGTGTAGGGGAGCCAGTGCTGTGGGCGGGTTTCCCGACTTGAGGCACCTGGCGTGGGAGGAAACTGATTCGCAATTCTTGTTTTGTTCACTTACACCCTTAGTTTTGGTCATACCAATCTATAACGAACATCCGTTATATTTAGTAGTAAAGAAAATTTATAATTCAATTTGTGTCTGGACTTGCAAGTTCGTTAAACCTGCAACTCGCTTGCTATCTTCTGGTGTGAGGCGAACCTTCACTTCAATAACTCGCTTATCTAAATTTTCTCCAGGCTGGTTGCTGAAAACTTTTTGTTGATTAACTTGCAAGCCAACTAACGAAACAACTCCCCGCAGTTCTGTGTTGAAAGCTTGACCTGTTACAATTGCCTTCTGTCCGGTTTTCACTTTACCAATATCGGATTGATAAACTTCTGCGACAGCAACCATTTGGTTCGTTTGTGCTAAATCCAGAATGCCAGAGTCACTCATCTTTTCTCCAACTCGCGTATGAATTTTGAGTATCTGTCCTGCTGTCGGTGCTTTGATGTAAGCTTGTTTCAAGTCAGTTTGGGCGCGTTTGACAGCTGAAAAAGCATTATCAACTTCCGCTTGCGCCGCTTGCACATCCACAGGACGAACTTCAACAATCTTATTGAGGGTGGCGTCAGCTTCCCTAATTTGTTTGACACCAGTCGCGTTAATTCTTTGCAGCGCGACTTTCGCTTCACGAACTTGTTTGCTACCAGTAGCGTTGATTCTGTTGAGAATAGCTTTCGCTTCGTTGAGTTGTTGTTGTGAGGTTTCTAAACTTAAGCGCTTACTATCAAATAAGGAACTAGAAATTGCTCCTTGTTTGTATAACTGCTGATAACGCTGATATTCAGCTTGAGCATTGCTGAGTTCCGCCTGAATTTTCCGAATTGTTGCTTCTTGCGCTGTCCTGTCGCCTTCCCATTGCGCTTGTAGTCGGGCGATTGTTTCTTCTTGAGAAAGTCTATCACCTTGTAACTGCGCTTGCAAGCGTTCAATGGTTGCTTTTTGAGCAACGATTTCTCCAGATTTCGCGCCTGCTTTAACCTGGGTGAGTTTCGCTTGAGCTACGTTAACTTGCTCTTGCGCTTGTTTGAGGGAGTCTTGTAATTTATCTCGTGAATCGAGAATTGCTATCACTTGTCCGGCTTTGACTTGTTCGCCTTCTTTGATGAGTAGTTGAGTTATGCGATCGCCATCCAACGCCAGAGGTGCAGACAGTTTAATCACCTCGGCTTCTGGCTCTAGTCGTCCCAATGCTGTTACTTTTTTGACTGGAGGAGCAGTTTCCACTGGTGCAGGTTTTTGACTGACTATCCCATACTGAGAAATGCCAGAAAAAATAATTCCACCTGTGATTACAGTTCCAGCAACGACTAACCCGATTAACCATCGATTTGTAGGTTTAGAGAATACTTTGAAAGTCGTCATATTCTTCCTCCACAATTAACCGTTATAACTTTTATTCGACAGTGGTTTTTCTAAATATGCTGTTAACATCTTGCTTAATAAAGAAAATTGTTCAGTAATAGAAACCATTTCATTATCCATAAGTCGCTCCACGATTAAGCCATCAATTAAACTGAAGATAAACCAAGCTACGACAGGGTCTTGAATGCCCAAAATATCATGAGCTGCCTGTTGATATCGCTGTGTCGCATGTCTAAACGTACCACGACCCTGGATATCCTTTGAGTCTTGATGCTGACAAAAATCAACCTGTAAATAAATCCATTTAATGTAATAATCTTCGTTTTTAGCCAAATATTTTCCTAAAACTTCCAGCCGTTCTTGCAAAGTTTGTTTTCCTTCCAATTCAGCCTTCGCCATCAGTTCATCTTGCTCACAAATCTCTTCCATTAATTGCTCAAATAACGCCTGTTTACTGGGAAAGTAGTGATATAGCGTCCCAGTAGAAACATTTAAGCCTTCAGCAATTTGACGCATGGTAATTGCTGAGTAACCTTTCTGGGCGAACAAATCAAAGCATTTACTGAGGAGTTCCTTGCGATATAGGTCATGGTCAACAATCTTTGGCATTTTTTATATCGAACGTTTGTTATTTATTGAATATACTCTCATTGCTTCTGGCTTGTCAAGCTTTAGACTTGAAAAAGAAGGCAGCCCCAATCAAGGAAGACGAGGCAAGGAATCCCCGTTTCTTCTAAAACGGGGAGGAATTGTCTCCTTGCCCCGTCTTAGTCATTAGTCACTTGTCATTAGTCGTTAGTATAATTAATGACAAATTTTCGTGCTCAACTACTAATGACTAATCACTTCGATTTCCCTCCGGCTATGAAATCATCACTTCGTAGTGATGATTTCATAGCCGGAGGATTAGTTAAAAATTTTTCACCACCAAACATGAAAATGTCTTTCCCCTACACCCCTACACCCTTACACCCCTTTTTCAACTATTACCAAATTTATGACTTTGGTAATAGTTGAAGCATGACTTTTGTCTCATTTGGGTGGCATTTCTAACTTCTAAGATAAGAACATTGAGTACGGACGAGTCCCAACCTCACATAATCTAAATTGAGCGATCCATCAAACTAGTCCATCAAAGTCAGTTATTATCATGAATAATTCAAAACTTCGCATTTCTAAAGACATTGCGGCGGATGTTTTTGCGCTTGCTGCTCAGTCACACACGCAACAAACTCAGGATTATTCTTTGGAAGAAATGATACAGGCTGGGGGGGAAGTAGAAATTCCCCCAGAGTTCATTGTACGAGCTGTACAGCAAATTAAAGCAAACCAAATCCAAGCTCGCGAACGACAACAAAAATTAAAGTTAATTCTCATTAGTGGTAGTGTTGGAGCTGCACTAATGCTTTTAGGTGTATTAGTTTACAACATGATCGCTGGTCAGTTTACGCACGCTAGGCGTTCGCCAGAACATCGTTTCCACGCTGCTCGTTTTTGGAGGGGTGAAGACCAAAATCAACTTCCACCAGACCACTTCCGACATATGAGGCATCACAGGCAACACACAATAAATGTAGCAGGAGAAGTACAACAGTATCTTTTTAACCCTGAAGGGAAGGCAGATGGGCTGTTACTCAACAATGGGTTACAGGTAAAATTTCCTCCCTTTATGGGAGATAGTTTGATGGCGACGGTTTCCCCAGGAACTCAAATCACCATTTTAGGGACTTCCGGCTTTCCCAGCCGCTTTGGTCAGGAAATCAGAGCAAGAAGCATCACCAATGCTCAAACAGGGCAGACTTTGATGTCACAGACTTCTCCAATACTCCCTCAACCGCCCAATTATGGCAACTACAGTAATGTCTCTGTGGAAGGAACTGCTCAACACTGGTTGGTGGGACACCGAGGAAATGTTAATGGCGTTGTCCTTTCTAATGGGGCTGTTGTCAGGTTTCCACCCCATGCGAGCCAGCAGCTACAGAGCATAGCGAATGTAGGAGACAAAGTCAAAGCGGAGGGATTCGGCACTCGTAATGATTCTGGGCAGACTGTAGAAGCGACAACACTAACAATAAATGGGCAATCTGTGCCTTTGGAACCACAAGTTTTTGTTGGTCAGTAGTAAGATAAAAGTCTCCAAAAATTAACCACAGTTTCATTGGGGTTTGGGACTCATTTTTGGAGATGTCTTTTGGCTAATGAAACAATCGTACAAGGAGATAGATTACGAAGCACAATAGAAATGAGTTGTCCTCTATAAATGGTGCCATCTGACCTATGCAGCAGTCCAACAAGAGCGATCATCAAGATTTTCTACGACAGCTTGCTACCCTAGCTGCGATCGTTGGCGCTTTTGTAGTTAACGTTTTGTCGAACATCTTTCCGTTAAATGGACTCAGCATTGGTGAAATTTCTAACACTCTGTTCAAGAACGTATTAATTATTCCCGCTAATTACGCCTTTGCTATTTGGGGATTGATTTATCTTGGTCTATTTGCTCTCGGAATCTATCAAGTTCTACCAAACCAGCGACATGATATAGATTTACGTAAAACAGGTTACTTGCTAGTAGTTGCTTGCTTTGCTCAAATTATCTGGGTTTATCTGTTCCTTTCCCGGCTTTTTTCACTTTCCGTTGTAGCTATGCTGGGAATTTTACTGCCTCTGATTGTTATATATATAAGATTAGGAATTGGGACAAATTCTGTATCTCGTATAAAAAAATGGTGCGTCCACTTTCCTATCAGTATTTATTTAGCGTGGATTAGTGTCGCAACGATAGTTAATGTCGCTTTTGCCCTGTTTTTTGTGGGCTGGAACGGTTGGGGGATTTCTGCTGAAGTCTGGACAGTTATTATGTTGCTAGTTGCAGCAGCACTTGCTATATTCATAGCTGTTCAGCGCCGAGACGTAGCTTACACAGGAGTCATGGTTTGGGCAATGATAGCGATCGCTCTCAAACAGTGGAACAACCCTACTTTGAGAATACTGGCTTTGGTATGTGCGGCTGTTCTTGTGTTACTCATTTTTGTCAAAAGCTCGCGTACTCAGCTTTTGAACGGTTGAATAGCGTCATCCCGATGAGCAAATTGCTAGTCTAGAAGTCCGGTATTTTCGCTTTCAATATCTTTGACATTAAACAGGACAACAGAACTATCCAAACTATTTCTGTTTCAATTCTTACATTTTTCTTTTTGTTATAAACTAATTTTTCGCTCACCCTTTCATTTTCTTGCTTATCCACGCTAAATCTTTGTCAATTACGAAACTCCTTTTTATACCCAGCTACTCAGCTTGATACTATTTATTATCATCAAGCCTCTTCACTATTCCTCTGCTTTAGTTCTTCTGTACTAAATTATCGACATTTTGTTCATGTGTGACAGCTGAGGGTGCGGAATGTGGCTTCCAAAGCGCCACGCTAACGCACCCAGAAGACACGAAAGATTGAAGTAAGTGTCAGCGCCAGCTAAAAAGCGATCGCCCCAACAAAGCAGTCGTAACATTGCCAGCTATTAGATATGATGATCAGCACGTAGTCCGATATTCACGTAGCTAGGGGAGCGTCAATTGGGTACTATTGGGGAGTTTAATTGTGCTTTTGCTAAAACACTTCTTGAAACGATAACAAACAGATAATGCTAGTCTCACGTCTGCATAGATTTTGTACTGGTCCGATAGACAAATTATCTGCTTCTGAACACTTGAGAACCTCTACATCAGTTATATTTTGGTTTGGTCTGAGCCTATCGTTTGCATTTTTTTATGGTATCTTAGGGCTTCTGAAAGCTGTCAAAAATGAATACGTTGTCCAGGATGATGCACGGGAGTATGTGTTTTGGATGCAGCGGTTTATAGATCCTGAACTACTGCCTCATGATTTGATTGCAGATTACTTTAAATCCATTACACCACCAGGATTTGCTACTGTTTACCAGTTGATGGCAAGTCTAGATATTAATCCACTTTTACTCAGTAAAATTTTACCAATCGTATTGAGCTTGATTGCCACCGCCTACTGTTTTGGCGTTTGCCTCCAGATTTTTCCAGTGCCTATGGCTGGATTTATCACTACATTCCTCCTAAATCAAAGTCTTTGGTTCCAGGATGATTTGGTTTCTGCCACACCTAGATCTTTTGTATATCCATTGTTTTTAGCATTTTTGTACTATATGCTACGTACATCTTGGCTAGCCGTGTGCGTAACACTCGTTCTGCAAGGGCTTATTTATCCTATATTTATATTTATTTCAGAAGGAATTTTGTTCCTACGGTTATGGAACTGGAAGTATTGGTCACCCCGGCTTAAGCAGAAGCACAGTAGCTTATTGTTGTGTGTAGTTGCTTTGGGGCTAGGCTTTCTCGCAATGCTGCCCTATGCCTTAGCTTCCTCTGAGTTTAGTCCACTTGTCACCGCTACACAAGCCAGAGCAATGCCGGAGTTCTGGTCGGGAGGACGACATCCTTTTTTTGACGACAACTTTTGGAGGTTTTGGTTAATTGGACAACATAGTGGTATAGTGCCGCCGTTATTACCTCCTTTGATTTGGGTTGGGTTGTTATTGCCAATAGTGCTGCAAAATGTGTCTTGCTTCCCATTGGTTAAGCAGGTCAAAAGCGAGGTTGCAGTTTTATCTCAAATCGTGTTGGTATCCTTATGTCTATTTTTTGCATCTCATGCTTTGCTACTAAAACTATTTTTTCCTACCCGATATACAAGTCATACTTTGCGAATTGTCATGGCGCTTGCTGCTGGAATAATGTTAACCCTAATACTGGATGCACTCTTTCGGGCTTGTGAGAAAATGACAGAATCGAGTCTGCGAAGAAAAAGATTCTGGATACTCATATTAATGGTAACATTAGGAGCAACGCTCGTACTATACCCTAATTTTTCAAATGGCTTTCCAAGAACGAATTATAGAGTGTCTAACGAGTCTTCTTTGTATAAATTTTTTCAGAAGCAACCGAAAAACATTCTTATTGCTACCCTGTCTGATGAAGCAAATAATATCCCGACGTTTGCCCAACGATCTATTTTAGTCGGTAAAGAATACGCACTTCCTTTCCATCTAGGCTACTACCGTCAGATTCACCAACGAAGCATTGATTTGATTCATGCTCAGTACAGTCAGAACAAATTCGCAGCACGACAGTTGATTCAGAAGTATGGGATAACTTTCTGGCTGTTGGATCGCGTAGCGTTTACACCTGATTATTTGAGGGGCAAAAGCTGGCTTAGAAGTTTTCAGCCAGCTTTTACGGAGGCTTTAACCAGCTTGGAACAGGGAACAGTTCCGGCACTTGTAATGCTAACAAAACGCTGTTCTGTGTTCGAGACTAAGAGTATGGTTGTGTTGGAAGCAGACTGTATTACTCATGCACTACAGCAATAACTACCAATTCTTGTGATTGTCATACTCAATCACTGATTTGGCTGAAACACGCCCACAATGGTCACTCTAACAGCTTTGCGCTTTGTTAGAAATTCTTGACCCCCAGCGGTTTTGTCGAGGAGTACCAGTCCGCAGCCCAAAACTTCTGGATACTGTGATGGTGCGGCGACTGAAACGGGATTTACGCTCAATTGGAGAAGATTTTTCACAGCGTCAAGTTATCCCTATAGTTATTGATGGGCTGTCTGAGGATGTGCCAGAGTTAAAGATGTCGCAATTGTTACAATAGTATAGGCGAACGTCCGTTCAGGGAGACACGAAGTGCCTCGGGCGTTCTTCGCGCTTCGCGATCGCTCTCAATCTGTTCCCTGTTCCCGTTCGGACGTTCGGCGAAGCTCAGTCGAGCCGCTGACGCTCTAGGCGTTGCCTGTTAAGCGTTCCCTAGCTCAACTAGTAAATTCATAAACAAAACCGAATTCCTGATAAAATACCACTGATGAACCTAGAAGCCGGACAAATTATTCGGGTACGCTCCCGACAGTATCTTGTAGAAGATGTCGTTCCTGGACAGTCTGTTGAGGAAGACACCTTAGTTCGTCTTTCGTGTCTGAATGACGATGCATTGGGAGAGTGCTTAGAAGTTCTCTGGGAACGAGAAATTGATGCTCAGTATATAGGTACAACCAATTGGGATTTAGTCGCCAGCCGGGGTTTTGATGATGCACGGCTGTTTTCTGCGTATCTGCACACACTCCGTTGGAACTGCGTTACTTCCACAGATCCAAAATTGTTTCAAGCACCTTACAGGGCTGGTATTGAAGTCAAAGCTTATCAGCTTGAGCCATTGCGTAAAGCATTGCTGATGCCGAGAGTTGCTTTGTTTATAGCAGATGATGTTGGTTTAGGCAAAACCATCGAAGCTGGGCTTATCCTCCGCGAGATGTTAATGCGTCAAAAAGTCAGGCGCGTTGTCATTTCCTGTCCGCCGTCGGTGGTGCGACAGTGGCGAGATGAGATGGAAAGCCGCTTTGGACTGACTTTTATCATTTTTGATCGGGAGTTTGTCGCCGCCCGTCGCCAAGAACGTGGTTATGGTATTAACCCTTGGACGACTCACAACCGCTTCATTATTTCCCATGCCTTGCTGCGGGATGAAACTTATGCAGCACCTTTGCGGGACTGGTTGGGTGATTTTTCTGCAAGATCTATGCTGATACTTGATGAAGCTCATAATGCAGCCCCAGCAAGTAGTTCCAAGTATGCCATTGATTCGCAACTGACGCGGACTGTGCGTGAGTTAGCACCTCGGTTTGAGCATAAGCTGTTTCTGTCTGCCACTCCCCACAATGGTCACTCTAACAGCTTTGCCGCTTTGCTAGAAATTCTTGACCCCCAGCGGTTTTGTCGAGGAGTCCCAGTCCGCAGTCCAAAACTACTGGATACTGTGATGGTGCGGCGATTGAAACGGGATTTACGCTCAATTGGAGAAGATTTTCCACAACGTCAAGTTATCCCCATAGTTATTGATGGGCTATCTGAGGATGCGCCAGAGTTAAAGTTGTCGCGATTGTTACAAGAATATAGGGAGTCGCGCGAAGAACGCCTCAAAGATGCATCTAAGTTAACGCAAACATCAGCGATGCTTGTGCTCACCTCTTTGCAAAAACGTCTGCTTTCTTCTATTGAAGCATTTGCTCGAACTTTGAAGGTGCATCGCGCTGCAATTGAAAAGCAAGCCTCCTCGATTCGTACGAGTGGTAAGTTGTCACAAAGTTTACCGCTGCTTTTTGAATCTCCTGGCGCTGACGACGAGCGTGCTGAACTTGTCGAAGATGAAGTGCAGGCAGAAGAAGATGCTCAAATGGCGGCTGCAACAGGACAAGCGACTACTGCACTCACAACCCGTGAGCTTGAACTGTTGGAGGAAATGACCGAAGTAGCAAATGCATCTCGTCATCAGCCAGACCCCCGTATTCAAGAACTCCAAAAGTGGATTCGTGCAAATCTCTGTCCTGATTTGGGTAAGCCTGGGGCGACTTGGACAGATAGAAGACTCATTATATTTACTGAATATACAGACACAAAAGGCTACCTGAAACAGCAATTGCAAACGTTGATTGTGGGGTGCGGTGGCGAAGATGAACGCATCGATATATTTCACGGTGGAATGGGGGAAGAACGACGAGAAGCCATCAAATTAGCCTTTAACACCAACCCATCGCGCCATCCCCTGCGTATCCTCATCGCCACCGATGCAGCGCGGGAGGGAGTCAATCTGCAAAATAACTGTGCTGACTTGTTCCATTTTGACGTACCCTGGAACCCCAGCCGCATGGAACAACGTAACGGGCGAATTGACAGAAAACTACAGCGATCGCCTATTGTCCGCTGTTACTATTTTGTCCTACCACAGCGAGCAGAAGACCGAGTCCTAGATGTTCTGATGAAAAAGACGGCGACAATACAAAGAGAACTTGGTAGTCTTTCGCCAGTCGTAGAGAAGAATTTATCACGGTTGCTAGAGGGAGGAATTCGTCACGAACAAGCAAATGGTTTGACAGCTTCTATTGAAAAAGCAGATCAACTGGATACCCGTTTTGAAGCGAATGCAAAAGTCATTTCTCAGGAGATGGAGGAAATCCGGTTGCATAGAGAGCAACTGGTTAATCAGATAGGGCAACTTCAGGAAATGCTGAAGACTTCACGAGATTGGTTGGGATTTGATGATCGTCATTTTCGGGATGCTATCTCAGCTTCCTTAGAAATTTGCGGGGCGAATTCTCTAAGACCTATCAATGCGGAGCGAGCTGTTCATGATCCTACTACTGCTCGTTGGGTATTGCCAGCTCAACGTTTAGAAGCAGATCCCACCTGGGCTACCACCCTTGATACTCTCAGAATACCAAGAAAACAGGGACAAAAACCTTGGGAGTGGCGGCGTGATGCGGCTATCCGTCCCGTTATTTTCCGTGACTCCGGTTCGCTGGATGGTGATGCAGTTCATTTGCACTTGGAACACAGGGTTGTGCAGCGTTTGTTGGGACGCTTTTTGTCTCAGGGCTTTTTGCACGATGAATTGACTCGTGCTTGCGTGTGTCTAAGTGATGACCCCATACCTAAGGTACTGATATTGGGACGGCTATCCTTATATGGAGAACGGGCGGTGAGACTGCATGATGAAATTATTGCTGTGGCGGCGGAGTGGTCTGATCCAGTGACAAGGGGGCGTAAAAAGTTACAGCCACTACTCGAAGGACAGAAGGACGATGTTTTGGATTTGTTAGAAAATTCTTTGGCTTCTGTGCGTTTGCGAGAGGTTCCAGAAGCGGTGAAACAGAGGCTTTGTCAAACGGTAGTGCAAGATGTGACGGAATTAACATCGCATCTCAATAAACGTGCGGAGGTTTTGGCAGAACGAGCAAAGAAAAAGCTGACAGCAAGGGGAGAAAAAGAAGCTGTGGAGATGAAGAGAATTTTAGAGGAACAGCGCGATCGCATTCTCAAGCGCCAGCAAGAAACTCAAGTTTTGCAGCTAAAATTGTTTTCGGATGAAGAACAACGCCAGATTGAAGCAGATCGTCGTCATTGGAATAAGCGGCTGAGTATGCTAACGGAAGAGTTGGTTCATGAACCTGCGCGAATTGAAGCAACTTATGAAGTCAAGGCGGTGCGGGTTGAACCAGTGGGTATTGTTTATTTGTATCCGGTGAGTGGTTAGTTGTTATAGCAGGGAACAGGGAACAGGGAACAGGGAACAGGGAACAGGCTTGAAAGTTTATTGGTGTGCGTGTTTCTTTCATTAGTTCATGTCCTAATCTACCTGGCAACTGCTATGATTCACGTTCAATACAGTAATTGATTCAGATTGCAATCGGTGACATTTCTAAAACCCGTTTTAACCACTCTTCGGCTTGTTGGGTGATTTTCGTTTTTTCTTTGGAATCAGACCAAATTTTTTCCCAATTAAACAGCCAACGTGTCAAAACACGCCCTAAATCAACCAACTCTGCGGCTTGATCAATATCTACCTGTACCATATCTGGAACAGTCCACTCAATAAAATACCTACTTTCTTTGGCAAGATTTAGTATCGATTCCTGATGCGATTCCTCAGCACATAAGTTTTTAATCTGAGATAAATTATCCACCAACTTATGCAAGCGATTAGGAATATCATTTTTTACAAAGCTTTGTTTCTTTAAGCTAAAGTCTGTCATAATTTTCCTAGAAACTCGATTATTAAACTAACCGCCAAGACGCAAAGAACGCCAAGAATTAAAGAGGAAGTATTAAGTGCAAGTTTACTCCAGAACTGGTAAGTAGCTCAAACTAATTAAACGTGAAATGTCATTACGAGTGTAACGCAGTGAAGCGAAGTAATCGCAGGAATCGTATCTTATGTTTTTTTCTGTTGACCTACTTATTAGTCATCAAAGATACTTGATTTGAGAGATGAAATTAAAGGAGACACAGGAGAGACAATGGCAATCGACCCAGAAATCACAAGACATAGAGAGTGGTTGGGTTTTCTCCAACCAGTAGGGTTGGTTGTGTCTCCTCCGGCGTTGGTGAAGGCGCAGGCGGTGGTGAATCGCAATGTGGTGGATTTGCAACAATCGCTGCTGGCTGTGGTTGATGAGGATGGTAGGATTGCAAATTTTCTTTCTTTCGTGGTAGAAGTATTAAGTTGGGATAACTCTAACTTAATTGAAGCATCCACAGAATATGAGGTAGCGTTACCTGATTACGGGGAAGTTCTCGCGCCTACTTATATTGTGCCTGACGCAGACAGCGACTCACCGGTGATGTTGGTGCAAATCATTTCCCCGGATGCTGAGTTGGATGCAGTTGCACCTTTGATTGCTAAGTCTGGTACAAGTTGGCACGCTAGTCCTCAAGCGAAGTTTGAGCGGTTGTTGCGGGAGACGCAAATTCCCATCGGTTTGTTGTGCAATGGTGTGGCGTTACGTTTGGTTTATGCGCCACGGGGTGAGTCTTCCGGACATTTGACGTTTCCAGTGCAGGCGATGTGTGAGGTTTCTGGACGCCTGATTTTGGGGGCGATGGAAATGTTGCTGTCGGGATTTCGGGTGTTTAATGCGCCGACAAATCGTTGTTTGAAAAATTTGTTAGAAGACAGTCGGAAATACCAAGCGGAAGTTTCGACGACTTTGGCGAATCAAGTGCTGGATGCTTTGTGGGAACTGTTGCGCGGGTTTCAGATGGCGGATGTGGCGGTGGGTGGTAATCTGTTGGGTGAAATTGCGACGACAGAACCTCAACATATATATGGTGGGTTAATTACTACGTTGATGCGGCTGGTGTTTTTGCTCTACGCTGAAGACGAAGGACTCATGCCGCCAGACGACATTTATCAGCGTAACTATTCTGTGTCTGGTTTGTATGAACGGCTACGGGAAGATGCCGGAAATTATCCGGAAATGCCCTCAAGGAATTAAAAGCAGCACAGACATTAGAAGATGTGGTAGCGGCGTTAGGTCGAAAAGTGTCGCGACAAACACCGCATATTTTACCAGTGGGTTCGCTGTACTTGCAGCCAGGAGAAGAACGCAGGCGTTCTGGTTCTCACTACACACCCCGTTCCCTCACCAAGCCAATTGTGGAAACAACACTGCGTCCGGTATTGGAAGCTTTGGGAGAACGTCCCACTGCTGAGCAAATTTTATCGTTGAAAGTTTGTGACTTGGCGATGGGTTCCGGTGCGTTTTTGGTAGAGACTTGTCGTCAGTTGGCAGAGAAATTGGTGGAAGCTTGGGAACGTGAGAGAAACGATACCCGCCTGGAAATTAGCGATGATGTCCAAACGCGCCTGGAAATGAGTGATCATGTCCACATCCGCCTGGGAATAAATTCCCAGTCTCATAGCCAAAGTCCGTTAAAACGGACTGAACAAACCTCAAATTCCAATCAGTCCTGTTTAGAGGACTTGGATTATGAGCCAGGAAATTCATTTCCTGGTGGACGTGAGGGTGAAGCGACAATCAGTGATCATGTCCACACCCGCTTGGGAATAAATTCCCAGTCTCATAGCCAAAGTCCGTTGAAACGGACTGAACGAATCTCAAATTCCAATCAGTCCTGTTTAGAGGACTTGGATTATGAGCCAGGAAATTCATTTCCTGGTGGACGTGATGAAAATGCCACAATTATCAATCATAGCCCAGACGAACCCCTCCTTCTCGCTCGTCGTCTCGTCGCCCAACGCTGTTTGTATGGAGTGGATAAAAATCCCTTTGCGGTGAATTTGGCGAAGTTATCTTTGTGGTTAGTGACGCTGGCGAAGGATTTGCCGTTTACATTTTTGGATCATGCGCTCAAGTGTGGAGATTCGCTGGTAGGGTTGAGGAAAGAGGAGATTGGTTCCTTTGGGAAAGATGCGGCTTATGATTTGCCGTTGTTAGCACTGTTGAAACAACAACTTGAACGTGCGCGTTCTTATCGGACGGAAATTCAGGCGTTGGATACCCGCAGTGATGCTGATGATGACCAAAAGCGGAATTATCTATATAAAGTAGAACAAGAATTGCACGAGGCGCGGTTAATAGGAGATGTGAGAATTGCGGCGTTCTTTGAGGGAAGTAATAAGAAGCAGCCAGAGGAGAGAGAAAAAGAGATTGCAGAATTGGTGAGAAATTGGCGGTATCACCAAGCGGATGCTGAGAGTTTGCAGGAAATTGCGAGTAAGTTGCGGAGTGGGGAACGCGGGATTATTCCGTTTAACTGGGATATTGAGTTTCCAGAGGTGTTTGATAGGGATGATAGAAATAATAATCCGGGGTTTGATGCGATTGTGGGAAATCCACCGTTTGCGGGAAAGAATACCACAATTAACGCCCATGCACCTGGTTATCAAGATTGGTTAAAAGAAGTTTACCCAGAGTCTCACGGTAATTCTGATTTAGTGGCGTTTTTCTTCCGTCGTGCTTTTGAGATTTTGCGTCAGGGTGGAACGCTTGGGTTAATTGCTACGAATACTATTGCACAGGGTGATACTCGTAGCACTGGACTGCGTTGGATTTGTCAGCAAGGGGGAACAATTTACAATGCTCAAAAACGGTTGAAATGGCCCGGACTAGCAGCAGTTGTTGTCAGCGTGGTTAATATATGTCAGGGAAATTATAAACAGATAAAGCTGTTGAATGGGCGAGAGGTTCCCCGAATTTCTGCGTTTTTGTTCCATGCGGGGGGAAATGAAAATCCGGCGGTGTTGCTGGCGAATGCTGAGAAAAGCTTTCAAGGTAGCATTGTTTTGGGCATGGGTTTCACGTTTGATGATACTAATCCAGAGGCGACACCCATTGCAGAAATGCAGCGCTTGATTGAGAAAGATGCAAGAAACGCAGAGAGGATTTTTCCTTACATTGGTGGTGAAGAGGTAAATAGCAGTCCAACTCACGCGCATCGTCGTTATGTTATTAATTTTGGGGAGATGAGTGAGGATGAGGCGAGGTTGTATCCTGATTTGATGGAGATTGTTGAGGAGAAGGTAAAAGGAACCCGTGGTAAACATTCGACAGCACCTTGGTGGCAATTTGAACGACTTAGGGGAGAATTGTTTAGAGCGATCGCCCCACTTGAACGAGTGTTAGTCCGATCACTTACCAGTAAACATTTTTGTTTTGCATTTCTTCCAGCAGGGTTTGTTTACGACCAAACTCTGATTGTTTTTGCTCTACCTTACTTTTCTTGCTTTGCTATTCTGAGTTGTAACTTACATGAAGTGTGGGCACGATTCTTTGGTGCTACATTGGAAGATCGACCTAGGTATAACATAGCTGACTGCTTTGAAACCTTCCCCTTCCCCGAAAACTGGGAAACCAACCCCACCCTAGAAGCCGCAGGCAAAGAATACTACGAATTCCGCGCCGCCTTAATGGTTCACAACAACCAAGGACTCACCGACACCTACAACCGCTTCCATGATCCAGAGGAACGCGACTCTGATATCCTGAAACTGCACGAACTTCACGCCGCAATGGATAAAGCCGTCCTCGATGCTTACGACTGGAGTGACATCTCCACCGACTGCACCTTCTTACTAGACTACGACGATGAGGAAGACCTTACCTCCAATCCTTATGAAGGAGAGGGGAGTAGTAGACAACGGAAAAAACCTTGGCGCTACCGTTGGACGGAACAAGTGCATGATGAAGTTTTAGCACGCCTGCTTGACCTTAACCAAAAACGGGCGGAAGCGGAAATTCTTGGCGGTAAGGCGGCGGAGGGGAAAGCGAAGGCGAAGGGTGCGAAAAAGAAAACAACTAAAACCAAATCTCAAAAGCTTGTTAAAGATTCGCCAATAATACCGGGGTTTAATGTGGAGTAATATGAATTTAAATTGCCTAAATACAAGGAGAGACAATGACAATTAAAGAACAAATTACACAAGAACTAGAAAAATTACCTGAACCCTTGTTACAGGAAATTTTAGATTTCGTTCAGTTTCTCCAGGCAAAAAACCAGCAACGCAGCATAAGAGAAATCACTATTATGAGTGAATCATCACTACAAAAAGATTGGTTAAGACCAGAGGAAGAAGCTGCATGGCAGGATTTGTAAAAGGTGATGTCGTTATCGTTCCCTTTCCATTTTCAGACTTAACTCAAACAAAACGCAGACCTGCTTTAGTTATTGCTACACTTGCGGGAGACGACTTAATTCTTTGCCAAATTACTAGCCAATCTGTTGGCGACACATACGCTATTGAAATCGATAATAGCGATTTTAGCTCTGGTGGTTTAAATCAACCAAGTAATATCAGACCAAATCGACTTTTTACTGCTGATAGGCAAATTATATTATACAAAGCTGGTCAAATAAAACCGGAAAAATTAATTGAAGTGATTACTAAAATTGTTGAAATTTTACATGACAGTAGTTAGTTGCAGAATCTTGTTTCTACAATATTTATCTCGACGCCAAAGAACCGCCAGAAAAATCACAAACACCTCGCTTAACTCACAGCAAAATCAGTAAATTGCCCTAATATAGTATATACAGTTGATTGCTTGCTGTATCTTGATTGAAGGAGTAAACAGCGATAGATAATAATATGACTATGCCAGCCACTACTCCAGCCGAAGTGCGATCGCACCTCACAGATGCCCTACAACTTGACTTAGTAGGACCAACACCTAATGATACCACCCACGCCCGCGAAATCCTGACGCAGCCACCTTCTAAATGGTATCTCACTGGCTTTCTGGTACCTTTTGGTGCACCGCCTGAAGTGCGTTCTGATGACACAAGCAATGATGAGATTGTCCAAATTAGCAACACCGATGTAGCCGATGATGCTGTTGCCCCGGAAACTGCTTCCGCAAGAAAAGTACTTTTTCCTTCTTCGATTGGCTTAAGCTTTCTCATATCATCAGATACTCAAGAGTTAGATGTGACGGTGAATTGGGGCGACTACGTTTCTAAAGCAGGCGAAACTGAATTAGAGACTACAGAAACTGAGGACGAATCGGAACAAACAACGGAATTATGGGAACGCATCCCCCAAGCTGTGGATGTACACATCATCTTACCCAAAGATAAGCAGAAAAAACAGCTAGATGTTCCTGGTGGTAGTGGGTTGCAGTTGTTTGTTTCCTGTCGGGCAGTACGTTCTCAAAATCTTCCCAAGGGAACCCGTTCGGTTTCCGTCTTTCTAGTTAACTATCGCACTCATAACCCTAATAAAAAACGAGATCCCTATTTTGCTTTCCAAGCCAGTCTCAACATCCGTACCACCAACGGCTTTGTTCCTCGTCCTGACTTGCGCGGACAAAATAGTTCAGATTGGGACGAAGCTGTCGCTAGTTTACAATACCGCAATGACTGCGAGTTCGCCGTCGGTCATAACGTCTCGGCAATAGCGATTCACTCTGAGGGCAAATGTCAGGAAATCTCCACAACTTGGATACCACAAGCCGAAGTTCCCAGAGTTGAACCAGCAGACATCGCAGGGTTAGAACTTTCAATGGAAGCACTGGCGGATGCACCGGACGCGCAAACTGTACGCCGGATGGTGAATCCAATGGTGACGAGTTATACTCAATGGATTAGTGACCAACAAGCCGCAGCCCCAAGCGAACCGCAACAAGCCAAAGTCGCAACTGACTTGTTAAACCGTGCGATAAAAATATGTCATCGCATCGCCGCCGGACTCCAAGCACTTGATGATCCATTGGTTTTTGAGGCGTTTCAAATTGCTAACCGTGTTATTGCGATCGCCCGCAGACAACGCCTCACCCACGACAGCGACAACATCTCACCCGAAGACTTTCCACCCCCCAAATGGCGACCGTTTCAGTTAGCATTTTTACTCTTAAATCTCGTTAGCATCACCAACCCCGAAAATTCTGATCGGGAAATTGTCGATTTACTCTTCTTCCCCACAGGTGGCGGGAAAACCGAAGCATACCTGGGTTTAGCTGCATTTACCCTTGTCTTACGCCGTCTGCGAGACCCCAGCATTTACTCTGCAGGTGTCAGCGTCTTGATGCGCTACACTCTCCGTCTCCTCACCCTGGATCAACTCGAACGCGCTGCAACCCTCATCTGTGCTTTGGAACTTCAACGCCAGCATAACCCTAAACTTGGCAATCACCCCTTTGAAATTGGGCTGTGGGTAGGGCAAAGCGCTACTCCCAATAAAATGGGTAGTAAAAGCGACAAGGATGAAAATTCAGCCCACGCCCGCACTCATGCTTACCAACGCGATGACAAAGCCAAACCCAAGCCAGTCCCCCTCGAACGCTGTCCTTGGTGCGGTGCAGAGTTAACACCTAACTCGTTTCAATTGTTACCAAATCCAAATACGCCTACGGATTTGCAATTAATTTGTGTTGGCAGTAAGAAACGTGCGGACGGTAAACCTGCGTGCGTTTTTAGAAAAAACAGTTATCTGCCCTTAATTGCAGTCGATGAGCAGATATATCGCAGATTACCCTGTTTCATCATCGCCACAGTTGACAAATTTGCCAATTTACCCTGGGTAGGTCAAACGGGAGCGCTTTTTGGTAAGGTGACGCATTACGACGACCGAGAGGGATTTTATGGAACTGGTGATCCAAAAATTAAAGGTCGCCGTCTCGAAAAAACACTACCCCCACCTGACTTAGTTATTCAAGACGAATTGCACCTGATTTCCGGACCACTGGGAACGATGGTAGGGCTGTACGAAACAGCAATTGATACTTTGTGCAGTGTTACCAACAACGATAAAACCATCCGCCCGAAAATCGTTGCTTCCACTGCAACCGTCCGCCGCGCTGATCGCCAAATCCAAGCATTATTTGGACGCACCCAAGTTGATATTTTCCCCGCACCAGGTCCCGGTCGCCACGACTCATTTTTTGCCAAAACCATCTTCACTAATCAATCCCCTGGTCGCCTCTATGTCGGTGTCGCCGCCCAAGGACGTAGCTTAAAAGTTGTCTTATTGCGAACATACTTGGCGTTACTTGGGGCAGCACAAAAAGCTTGGGAAGAAGCAGGAGGAAAGAAAAACCCCAGTAATCCTGCCGACCCTTACATGACACTTTTGGGTTATTTCAATTCCTTGCGTGAGTTAGGTGGTAGCCGTCGCTTGGTTGAAGATGAAGTCAATTCGCGCCTGACGCAGTATGGAGACAGACGCAGATATCAAGCAACCACAAGTTTGTTTGCTAACCGTAAAATCGATGACGAACCCGAAGAATTAACCTCTCGTGTCAGCACGAACAAAGTCGCCAATACCAAGCGTCGTTTGGCTTTACCCTGCAATGAAAAAGAAAGCGTTGATGTGGCATTAGCAACAAATATGATTTCCGTAGGTTTGGACATCACGCGCTTGGGTTTAATGGTTGTGTTGGGACAACCGAAAACCGCTGCTGAATACATCCAAGCCACCAGCCGCGTTGGACGCGATGCGAGTAAACCAGGATTGGTGGTAACACTGCTGAATGTCCATCGTCCACGAGATAGGTCGCATTATGAACGCTTCCAGATATGGCATGATACCTTCTACCGTGCAGTAGAAGCAACCAGCGTCACTCCCTTTTCACCCCGTGCGATTGATAGAGGTTTAGCAGGGGTTACTGTTGCATTAGCGCGCCTGGGTATTTCAGATATGACAGCACCTTTGGGTGCAGCCCAAGTTAATCAATATCGCAGCGAATTGGAATTTGTCATAGATGCCATATCCAAGCGTGCGCAAATGCATAACCCCGATTTAAAAACTGATGCCGCCGACGCTTTGCGTCAAGAAATTCGCAAAGAAGTGATAAACTTGCTTGATACTTGGGAACAAATTGCCCTACGTGACCAACGTTTGCAATACCAACCCAACGAAATTGAAATGGCACCTCCTTTACTCCTTGATGCGCTTGATCCGGAAGTCGATAAGAAATCGACTGACCAACAAAAGTTTAAAGCACAGCGTAGCTTACGTGATGTTGAGCCAGTTGTGAAGCTTTTGGTACGGGATCCTGGAGGATTAGAAGTTGAGGAAAAAGAGGCATGAAAAAGTCAAAAAAGCGACATACACCACTAGCAGAAATTCGTCAAAGCCAACTTTTATCTACGTATGGTCCAGGGGCGATGGTCGATTTACCCGACCACTCTGTTGTGATTGGAGGGCTGAGTTATTGGAAGGGCGATCAACAATATATCCGAGAAGACCGCCTCAAAAATAAAATTTGTGAAATGCTTAAAGTACAGGAGATAAAACTCTTTAGCCCACCGCGAGAAACTTCTGACCTTAACACTCCTCCCAATGGTGTCAGTGCATTTATTTTCCCAACTTGGTTTGTTGCCCAAGTAGACCACACAATTCAGTTCAATGGAAAAAATTATCGCACCCGTCCGCTTGTCTATTGGCGTGCCGTCCAAGAAGGATTGAAATTTGAAGGGAAACGTACCTCAGCAGTACCAGTACGCTTTGTCCAAGCTTGCGTTAACGGACACTTAAGCGACATTGACTGGTACGCCTATGTACACAATGATTCTAATACCACTTGCCGAGGACAACAACTCTGGCTTGATGAAGGCGGTTCAGGTAACGACTTTGAAGAAATCTTCGTGCGCTGTGAAGCTTGCAAAGCCCGCCGCCCCTTATCCCAAGCAAAAGTTCCAAATTCCAAAGTTTTGGGAAAGTGTCAAGGTTATCGCCCTTGGCTGGGATCAAATGGAAAAGAAGAATGTTGGGCTTGTGCAATAGATCAGTCGGGTAACATTGTCACAACTGAAAAACCCGAATACAACCGCCTGTTAATACGTTCTGCCAGCAACGCCTATTTTACCCAAACCCTCAGTGTGATTTCAATTCCTGAAGCGGATGCGCAATTGAAAAAAGTCGTTGATCGCTATTACGAAGAAGACTTGCAATACGCAGAAGACGTAGACCAAATAAAAAAAGAACTGAGAAAATCTAAATTTGCAGACTTAGCTAAATTTGGTTCCCAAACTGTCTGGGCAGAAATTCAACGCCGTCAAAACGGACAAGAAAGTCAAACAAAAAGTATCAAACAAGTAGAAATTGAAGCATTACTTTCCTGTTCCGAAGAGGTGGGGAAAGAATCCTCAAACCAAGATTTTTATGCATCTGTACGTCAGCTCGATAAAAATAACTTCAATCCTGCACTTTTGCCATATATTGATCGCGTGGTGCTAGTCCATCGCCTGCGCGAAGTCATAGCCCTAATTGGTTTTACCCGCTTTGAAGCTGCAATGCCAAATATTGAGGGTGAAATCGACGAATTAGCGATTAATGTCCGTCGCGCCGCCCTTGATTTTGAAACGAACTGGATACCTGCAATTGAGAATAAAGGCGAAGGTGTTTTTATCTCGTTTCATAAGCAAGTTATAGACGAATGGTTCAAGCGCGATACGGTGAAAAAGCGAGCCGAAGATTTAAACCGTGGTTTTCTCAAATGGCTTGATAGCAAGGGAATTCCTCGGGATAAAGCCGCTTTTCCTGGTGTAAAATACATCATGCTGCACTCCCTATCTCACTTGTTGATTACAGCAGTATCCCTCGAATGCGGCTATGCTGCCAGTGCCATCCGTGAACGCATTTATGCAAGCGATTCTGGGTATGGAATTTTACTTTATACAGGTTCTTCGGGTTCAGAAGGTACTTTGGGCGGCTTAGTAGAAGTTGGTACACGCATTGATTACCATCTCGGAAAAGCGCTAGCCTTAGGAAGACTTTGCTCAAACGACCCAGTTTGCGCTCAACACGAACCAGATAACCCCCGCGAAGAACGCTTTCTGCACGGTTCTGCGTGCCACGGGTGTTTGTTAATTGCTGAAACATCCTGCGAACGCCGCAACGAATTTCTTGATCGTGCGCTCGTCGTAAACACGGTTGAAGAATTAGACGCTGCATTCTTTCCAGATGATATTTTTGCCGATGACCTTGTGACTAGTTAATTAGCTACCCCCAAAACCAGCGTTTTATCTAGCTACTTGCCGTACCAAAAAAAATGACAAAAAAATTGACAAATTTCTATCATTCACTTGAATCAATCGATAAAATAATATACTCTAATAGCATAAAATACTAAATACATAAAAATTCTTAACTCGCAACATCAAATCCTTGAGGAGAGGCAGAAAGCCTAAGGAGTGAAAAGCAAACTATGCCAAACTTTTAGGGTTACTTTGCCGCTTGTTGTACCGAACTCTAAATTTTACCGATACTTATGGTAGCGCCCACTCTTACATAAAACCCCCAGAAAAAGTTAGGAGAAGGTTGCGAGTGTTTAAATCTACCTTTGACCAAAACGCGCGGGTGTAGGGGTGCAGATTTTGTTGAGGTGGAGGGGGAACTTAGAAAATGTACTTATTGTACACCCAGCAAACAGAGCCAAAAGAATACTCACCGCCCTTACCTCATATTTGATACAGTTGTCAACAATAACGTGGCGGGTTTGGTGCCACCATTAATTTCACCCTTACACTCCTAATTGTTAACAGTAGTAATTTTAAAGGTGCATTATACCAATTTGAAAAAAGAATGCGACAGATACACACTCCCAAACCCTTGTGATGTCTGGTTTTCTTCATTTCTTCATTTTGAATTTTGAATTGGTATTACCCTACCTCCCCAGTTGGGGAAGTCAATATCGCAACTAACACCTATGTTCTCAATAAATTTTTGCAGCAAAAGTAGATTTTCTCTATGACTCAGCCTTCTTCTCAAAAGCAAGCCGAGCAACAGTTGAATCAGTCAAAAGGGCTTCAAGAGTCTGTTGATCCTCAGCACAGGCCACAGGAATGGAGTTTGAAAACCAAGACCATAGCTTGGGCTATACTTGTTAGTATGCTCCCTGTGCTGACAGTAGGGACAACTACTTACTACTTTGGTAGCCAGTTGACAGCCAAACAGATTTCCCAAGCAAGACAAGCAGATACGACAAGTTTGGCAGAAGCTGAACTTGGACTACACAGACTGCTGTCACTGCTGTTAATTGAAACGGGGGTGACGGCAGTATTGGCAGGTGCGATCGCTGCTATTTTAGGGATTCGCGCCATTCGCCCAGTCCTGAACGCCGCCTCAGTTTCTACCACTATGGTGAATAGGTTACGTCGAGAAACCGCAGATTCTGGCATCTCCACCGTCAGCAAAGATGAACTGGCTGTCTTAGAGACAAACATTAACTTTGTCAAAGAACAGCTTCCGGATTTACTCTGGAAACAAGAAGCCGAAGCCGAACGCTCTCAGGTGTTTCACAACATTAGCCGCCGTATTCGCAAATCGCTTACTCAAGAAGACGTCCTCAGAACCACTGTTGAAGAAGTTCGCAAAGCCCTAAGAATTGACCGCGTGGTCATCTTTCGTTTTGATTCTAACTTGGATGGAACTTTTGTAGAAGAATCTGCGGCACCTGAGTTGCCAAAAATCCTATGGACTACCATCTCGGATCCTTGTTTCGAAACAAAGTATGTCGAACAATATCGAAATGGTCGTGTTCGTGCTATTGATGATATCTATCAAGCTAATCTCACTGATTGTCATATTGGGTTGCTAGAGCGATTTGCTGTCAAATCCAATCTGATCGCACCCATTCTCAAAAACGACCTGCTATTCGGCTTATTGATTGCACATCAATGCTTTGAGTGCCGTATTTGGCAGCAGGCTGAAATTGATTTGTTTGCTCAAATAGCAGCACAAGTGGGATTTGCTCTTGACTACGTTAAGCTGCTAGAACGGATAGATACAAAAGCTGATCAAGCTCAGGCATTTATAAATATTACCCGCCGCATTAGAGAATCGCTCAACGAAGAGGATGTCCTAAAAGCTACCGTTGAAGAAGTTCGTAAAACACTCAGTGCTGAGCGAGTGCTGGTTTATGGCTTTGACAGCAACTGGTATGGAACTGTGATTGCAGAATCAGTGCTTCCAGGTTTTCCGAAAGCGTTGCGAGCCAAAATCAAAGACCCCTGCTTTGCTGAGGGCTATGTGGAAAAGTACCAAGCTGGTCGAGTTCAAGCCACCAATAACATTTATGAAGCTGGTTTGACTACTTGTCACATTAGCCAACTCGAACCCTTTGCTGTCAGGGCAAATTTGGTTGCGTCCATTCTTAAAGATAATCAACTATTTGGCTTATTAATTGCACATCAGTGCTCAGGACCTCGTGATTGGCAGCAGTATGAAATTGATTTATTTGCTCAGATAGCTACGCAGGTGGGATTTGCTCTCGACCATGCTAGACTTGTTCAACGAATCGATGCAGAAGGAGTGCGAACTCAATTGCTTGCGGACATGACCCGTTCCATTCGGGAATCGCTCAACGAAGAGGATGTCCTCAAAACCACCGTTGAAAAAACCCGCAAAGCAATGAGCGCTGAGCGAGTGCTGGTTTATGGCTTTGACAGCAACTGGTATGGAACTGTGGTTGCAGAATCAGTGCTTCCAGGTTTTCCCAAGGCGTTGCGAGCTAAAATCAAAGATCCCTGCTTTGCTGAGGGGTATGTGGAAAAGTACCGATCTGGTAGAGTTCAAGCTACCAATAACATTTATGAAGCAGGTTTGACTACTTGTCACATTAGCCAACTTGAACCCTTTGCTGTCAAGGCAAATTTGGTTGCGCCCATTCTCAAAGATGACCAGCTATTTGGCTTATTGATTGCGCATCAGTGCTCAGGACCTCGTGATTGGCAGCAGTATGAAATTGATTTATTCACCCAGGTAGCTACGCAGGTGGGATTTGCTCTCGACCATGCCAGACTCCTATACAAGGTAGAGCAGGCGTACCAATCTGCTGAAGCGACCTCTTACGAGCAGCGCGAACAAAAAGAAGTACTCCAGCGTCAGGTATTTGAATTGCTCAGAGGTAGTGAAACCGCTGTCCAAACCCTTTCAACAGATGCTCTTAGCCAGGTGGAGTCCCTTACAGGTGCCTACAATCAAATTCAAACGTTAGTTGATTCGGCTATGGAAATGCTGATTTGTGCCCAACAAGCAGAACTCCAAGAGCAGCAGCTCACTCAGGCGGTACAGGATGGACATGAGTCGATAGACCCGATTTTAGAAAACTTGTGTGATGTCCAAGTAAGGGTTATGGAAGCTGCCGAGAAGGTCGAGCGTCTAGACCAACCTTTTCAAAAGTTCTCCCAGCTCGTGAGCCTCATTAGTAATATCGCATTTCAAATAAAGCTCCAAGCTATGAATACAGTACTTGAAGCAAGTCGCGCCCCAGAAGCTGGTCAACAATTTGCTTGGCTCGCTGACCAAGCACTTTCTCAAGTGCATCAATTAGAGGCGAGTATTGCAGAAGTACAATTACTCGTTACAGAAATTCAGACACAAACTAATGAAGTTATTGCTGTTATGGAATACGGCGCACAACAGGCGATGAGCGGGATGAGATTGGCGCACGAAACTCAGGAGAAGTTCAATCAGATTGTTATTATCAGTGAGCAAATGAAAAAACTGGTCGAGGAACTTGCCCAGACTGCTCCTGTCCAAGCAAAAACTTCAACCTCAGCAAGCCAATCTATTCTAGAAGTTGCCAGTATTGCCAGCAAGACTTCAGAACAAGTCATAGCAGTGGCTCAGTCTTTAGACAAGCTGTCAACACTCGCACAAAATCTACAGGAGGATGCTGATTGACCGAGACAATTTTAGATTTTAGATTTTGGATTAAAATCTAAAATCTAAAAAAGGGTTTCAAGCCCCCGACTTGAGTCGTGGAGAAAAATAAATTCAAGGGACTATACTCAAGCCCCTGTCTTACAGATATAGGGTCAATCTAAAATTTCAAATCCAAAATCCAAAATTCAGTGACTCATCCCCCGGCGATGAAACTATCACTGCGTAGTTCCTAAAATGAACGTGGCCATCGAGTCGTAGAGGTTGAGTTTGATACCAAGTTGCGTTCTGTTGTAGTAATTTGTGGTTATACCATTTCACGAAATTCCTGATACAAATGATTGGTTTCTAATTCTTTCTCCCTGCTAAGAGCCCCCTGCTCCCTGCTCACAGGTGTAGGTTTTTTACTTTTGGGTGTTGGCAAGACTTGGAGGACAAGGAAGGAAAGTAGACAAGGAAGTTTTTTTTACGCCCAGATGATGAAAATTCAATATATGTACATAGAGTTCATGTTTCTTCCTTGTTCTCTTTCCCCCGTGTCTACCCGGTTTCACCCCATTCCAGATATAAGTGTAAAAAACCTACCCTTGAAAGGGAGGATTCTCCCTGAGGGTGCTACCTGGCGGTCTCCCTCACCCTTGTTCTGGTGAGTAAGGCGTGGCAAGAGCCATAGGGCTGGTACTTTATTTTTACGGTCTCCCCTAACAACAATTATTTAATGAGAAAAGTAAAAATCTGATAAAAGTCTGAAAACAATGTATGCAAACCTTGACAGATTTAAACATACCGCCGAAATTATTCGGTGATGGTTGAGTAATGGTGCATTGATGGTGTATGAAAACTACGCTACAAGTGGCACTAAAAATTAACTAGGGAAATCTGGAATTTGTAGAACTTATTTTTTTTTGTTTGAAATGCTGAATCTTAAATGAACCAACAGGGAATTTGCAATGCTTTAATTAAAATATCTAGATAAATTGCTTCTTTGTAGTTAAAACCCTGTGTTACTTCGTAGTATTGATGCCTACACTCTGTCTGAGTACCTCAAAGATCTCTTCAAGACAATCTTGTAGAACGATGGCACTCTCCAAAAAAACGTATTTAGTGTTTGCCTCATATTGGCACAGTCAGTACAGAATGCTGTGCTAGAGTGACAACACTGGCACTAGCATAAAGGATAGGATATGGTCGTAGAAAGGTGTTTGGGGGTTTATTATAAACCCATTTATCATCTTCACAAACGACGATAAAGCCTTTTCGACTTGACGAAATGGAGTTTTGCCTCGGGCGTTGTACAAAAAGCTATGGCTAAGTCAATGAGTGGCAAAAACGTGCTGTTTGCGTCATATTTATGCAAGTTCCTCTGCTCCAATAGCTATATTGACCGGACAAAAATTCACAAATTCTGATTATGGCAAGTAAATTAGTCTCTGTTAGAGAATACACTGTTAAGGCACATAAACGGCTAATTCATACGCGAATTTTCAACTTCCTCTGTAAGGAATGCGGTGTTCCGGCGAAGCGCGAGACTTTCGGGTCGCGACCCTTATATTGTGAACAATGTCGTCCTCCTCAACCACCCAAAAAATCGTTAATGAAGCCTCAAAAGGCTAAACCTAGACCAATGACCTATAAATCTAAAACTGATTTGGATTGAGTTGACGCCATATGACTACTAAGGGAAAACTAGAGCCACCACCCCAAACCTTGTTGGAGCCACTTTTGGAATTACGGGACTACTATACTGCTCTTACTGAAGAGTATGAACGCTTATGGCGAACTGCCCGATCGCAACTTGTACATGTAGAAGCCCTGTTATCCAACTGGTCTGGTGTTGATGAACGCGACGATCTAACGGCTGTCGTTGAGATGTTGTCTTTTGCACCCACTCCTCCCCAACAAGATTCCTTCTCATCACAACAGTTAAATAACATTTCTGATGTTGAACAACAACAAGCGATCGACTCAGAACTCTCAGACTCGCAGTCCTCATCCGACGTAGATTTGGATAATGTTGAACAACAAGCGATCGACTCAGAACTCTCAGACTCGCAGTCCTCATCCGACGTAGATTTGGATGATGTTGAACAACAACAAGCGATCGACTCAGAACTCTCAGACTTGGAGTCCTCATCCGACGTAGATTTGGATGATGTTGAACAACAACAAGCGATCGACTCAGAACTCTCAGACTTGGAGTCCTCATCCGACGTAGATTTGGATGATGTTGAACAACAACAAGCGATCGACTCAGAACTCCCAGACTCGCAGTCCTCATCCGACGTAGATTTGGATGATGTTGAACAACAACAAGCGATCGACTCAGAACTCCCAGACGATGAGGATCCGCAGATAGATGATTTAGATGAGGAGTCATCCGACGAAGAAAACACAGTAGTTATATCACCCACTCCATCCCCACAAAAGGAGATACCAACCCAGAATAACGATTACTCTATGCCTGGGGATGTTCCAATGCTGCCCCAGTTCCAAGTTCTCACGCGAATGCAAGCGATAGAGAAAATATTGCGAGAGAATGCTGGAAGTGTCTGTCATATAGACTTCGTTGTGCGCTCACTTTTTGGCGATTTAGAGCCAAGTGTGTTCAAAATTGTCAAAAGTCGCATCCAATCCTCTCTGACACACGGCAAAGAAAAGAGTTACTGGGCTGCCGTTCCGGATGAGCCAGGGTGTTATACCCTGGATTTAAGCTTGATAACACCACCAAATGGTAAAGTCAAATCCAAGATAATCAAACCTAAAAAGAAGAAACCCTTCCTACTCCCCAAGGCAAAAAGGGCATCAATGCTACCTGAATATGAAGGTAAGTTTTTGATTGATGCCATCTGCATACTCTTGCAGAAAAATTCCGGGAAAATCTTCAGTGTAGCTGATGTCATTACAGGACTTTATGGAGAACTCAATGCTGAACAACTAGCAGAGATAAAAACTGCGGTGCATAATGAGCTTTCTAGAGGTCATCGGATAGGAAGATTCTCTAGAGTTCCAGAAAAAACTGGTTATTATACTTGGGATTTAAGTAAAATCCGGAAAAAATAGCCTCGTGCTCGCAACTTGAGAAGTCAAAAGGGGTTTGCACTGTGGAATGGCAAATCCAAAATTCACAAATTTTAACTCAGCTTCTTTTAGCTGAGTTGCAAATACAGGGCGACTCCAAATGACTTCTGCAAGCGTTGCCTTAATGTTCTGGATAACGTCACGGAGCTTTCTTACTCCAAGCATCCTCCCAAAGTTACTGCGCATTTGCTGGTCTCGACCCAGGTTGTACTGTGACTTGCACGGTTGTGTTATTACGTTGCAGTTGCATTTGCACGTTTGCCCCAACGCCACTTTTATCAATTATCTGCTGCACTGTATCCGCAGTGGTAACAGATTGATTGTTGATTTGTTGGATGACATCTCCTGGACGTATTCCGGCTCTATCAGCCGGAGAACCAGGAAGAACGCGGACAATCAGAATGCCTTGGTTTGCTTGCACGCGGACGTTACTATTAGAAAGGCTGTTAATCCGTTGCTTAAGTTCAGGTGTCAGGGATACCATCTGAATCCCTATGAAGGGATGTTCAACTTTGCCCTGAGTAATTAATTGTTGGGCAATTCGCTCGGCTGTGTCGATGGGAATCGCAAAGCCTATTCCTTGAGCCCCCTGGATAATAGCTGTGTTGACCCCAATAACTTGACCACGAGCATTTAGCAGTGGTCCGCCGGAGTTTCCAGGATTAATGGCTGCGTCAGTTTGAATATAACCAACGCGGTTATCAGATGCACCGATATCACTAATAGAACGATCCGTTGCACTAACAACGCCCACTGTTACCGTTTCTTGCAAACCTAAGGGATTCCCGATTGCGATCGCCCACTGTCCTGGCTGAACCCGCTGAGATGTTGCCAGTTCTACAGTTGGCAGGTTATTTAGTGGAACTTGCACAACCGCAATATCAGTCAATTTGTCTTGTCCCAAGACTTTTCCTTCAACAGTACGACCGTCGGACAATGATACTGATACTGTATCAGCATCGTTGACAACGTGAGCATTTGTGAGAATCTGTCCATTAGCATTAATCACAAAACCAGAACCAACACCACGCACCACTTTCTCTTGAGGCTGTGCTGGTATCTGCCGACCAAAAAACCGTTGATAGAATGGGTCATTTAAGATCTCTGGGACTTGGCTTCTGACAGTTCTGGAAGTATTAATTTGCACTACCGCAGGTTCAACCTTATTTACCACAGCAACTACAAAGTTATTATCCTCTGGAGTTGGTGTCAGAGGACGGTTATTTGGAGTAGCAGACTGTTGGACTGGTTGAGCATTAGCAGTATTAGTCTCCTGTGAAGGTTGCACGTTTCTGGATGAGTTTATTGAGCAGCCACTCAAAAATGTTATTCCTACTCCCAGAAGTGGTAAAAATAAGTGAGTTATCGGTTTTTTACAAAAGAATATGTTTGTGAGATTATTTTTTTTATCGAAACCATCTATCTTTAATTTTCTAAGCTTTTGATTGTCATTTGGGTGTTTTTTGTTCATAAGACTTTATATATCTTATATCTTAGTGTCTGGTGAAAATAATCTCCTTATTTCATATTTATATTTGATGATGCTTATTGTCATCTACCATAAGAAAGTTATTACTTATCAGTTACCAGTTGGTGTTGATTTTTCGCTTTAACTGAACCGTATTGGGTTAAAAGGCAGTTAGAAAAGCGGATTTATTATAACAGTCAAGCCTGTTAGTATGGGTATTTTACTGTGTTACTCAACAAAAAATAATTTTTCTTTTCCATTAGATAGAACACAGATTAATTATAAAGGCACAGGAATGCTGTGCCCTCACCATATGGTTTATAATAGACCTCTTGCAAAAGTGAGATTATACGAGGTTCTGTTAAGAGTTAAATGTTCAGAATTCCCTGTTAAGCGTTCCCTACTTCTGCAAAAAGTCTAATCTATGTTTTTAAAAGCGCGGTCATTCGTAAATCGTAATAACCTCAATGACGAATGAGAATTGACAAATTAAGAACTATATGTATCTTGTGCTTCAATGTTTATGGCTGCATTCTCCTGTTGAGCATCTTCTAAAGTAATGGGTACCGATTGAACGTGCCAAATATCTCGGGCGTATTCGCGAATTGTACGATCAGAAGAAAAGTAGCCCGCCCGCGCCGTGTTGAGAATTGACATCAACAACCACTTGTCTTGATTACGATATGCCTCACTCACCTGTTGTTGACACTCAATGTAGGACTGGTAATCAGCAAACAGTAAATAATCGTCTCGGTTTTTGAGAGACTCTACCAGTGGTTTAAACAAATCCCTGTCACCTTTGGAAAAGTAACCGGATTCTATCTGGTCAATTGCTTGTTTAAGCTGAGGATTACTGTTGTAATAATCCCACGGATGGTAGCCTGAGCTTCTGATTTGTGAAACTTGCTGTGCCGTCAGTCCAAAGAGAAAGAAATTTTCGTGTCCGACGCGGTCCCGAATTTCAATATTCGCCCCATCCAGTGTACCAATCGTCAATGTACCATTCATCGCAAACTTCATGTTACTCGTGCCAGAAGCTTCCTTACCAGCAGTCGAGATTTGTTCCGAAACGTCAGCAGCTGGATATATTCGCTGTGCTAATGCCACATTGTAGTTTGCCAAGAAAACCACTTTCAGGCGATCGCCTATATCCGGATCATTATTCACCACATCCGCGACTGAGTTGATCAACTGAATAATCAACTTTGCCATTGCATAACCAGGTGCAGCCTTACCAGCAAAAATCACAGTTCGCGGGACAACATCCACATTGGGATTCTGTTTGATTTGGTTATAAAGTGTTATTACGTGCAGCAAATTCAAATGCTGACGTTTGTACTCGTGCAGTCGTTTCACCTGTATATCAAACAAGGAATTGGCATCAACATGAATACCATTTGTTTGCAGAATGTACTCTGCTAAGTCCTGCTTATTCTCCTGCTTAATTTGACGCCATTGCTCGCGAAATTCTTGCTCATCTACAAATGCTTCTAACTGCTTGAGTTCTTCCAAATTCTTAATCCAACCCTTACCAATTTTATTTGTTATGTGGAGGGCTAGTTTGGGATTGGCTACCAAAATCCAACGACGAGGGGTGACTCCATTGGTTTTGTTGCTGAATTTTTCGGGAAACAGTTCGTAGAAGTCTCGAAACAAGTCGTTTGTCAGGAGTTCGGTGTGTAATGCTGCGACACCGTTGATAGCATGACTACCCACACAAGCAAGATGAGCCATTCTTACCTGTTTTTCCCCGCCTTCTTCGATCAGCGACAGTCGGGCAGCTTTTTGATTATCTCCGGGATACTTGGCACGAACTTCGTCCAGGAAACGTTGGTTAATCTCGAAAATAATTTCCAAGTGTCGAGGTAGAAGTCTGCCAAACAAACTAAACGGCCAACGTTCTAATGCTTCGGACAACAATGTATGATTAGTGAAACCAAAGCTTCTTTGGGTGATGTCCCAAGCTTTGTCCCATTCTAGCTGATGTTCGTCTAGCAGTAGTCGCATGAGTTCGGCTACACCAATGGTAGGGTGGGTGTCATTAATTTGCAGGGCAAATTTATTGGGGAAATTGTCAAAGTTGTCGTCGTGTTGCAAGAAGTTGCGGATGATATCTTGCAGAGAACAGGAAACAAAGAAGTATTGCTGCTGTAAGCGGAGTTCTCGGCCTTGGTAATTATTGTCGTTGGGATAGAGGACTTTGGTAATATTCTCAGAGAAGACTTTATCAGCAACGGCATTAGCAAAGTCCCCACTGTTGAAAATCTGCAAGTTAAATTCATCACTGGCTTTGGCACTCCACAAACGCAGGGTGTTCACAGTGTTGGAGTTGTAGCCAACAATTGGCGTGTCGTAGGGTGTGCCCAAGACGGTTCTTTCTGGAATCCAACGCACTTGGTAGCGTCCCTGCTCATCCGTGAAAGCTTCGGTGTGTCCACCAAATTTGACTTCCATAGTATAATCAGGACGAGGAATTTCCCAAGGATTGCCAAAACGTAGCCAGCGATCCGGAACTTCCACTTGAGCGCCGTTGCGAATCTCCTGTCGAAAGATGCCATATTCGTAGCGAATACCGTAGCCAATGGCAGGAATTTCTAAGGTTGAGAGGGAATCCAGAAAGCAAGCAGCCAGTCGTCCTAAACCGCCGTTGCCTAATCCTGGTTCATCTTCCTGTTCCATCAGGTCGTACAAATCATACCCTGACTCTTGCACCACTTGACGGGCTTTATCATGAAGTCCGACATTTGTCAAGTTTTTTTCGAGTTGTCGTCCAATCAGGTATTCGGCAGACAGGTAGCAAACGACTTTAACATCCTTGTGAAAGTAAGTTTGCTCAACAGTCTTCAGCCAACGTTGCAGCAGGCGATCCCGTACAGTATACGCCAGTGCCATATAGTAGTCATGTGCTGTTGCCCAACCTTTATCTTTTGCCTGAATGTAATAGAGGTTATCGAAAAAAGCACGTTTGAGCGTTTCAACGTCCATTCCCGTGCGATCGTCCTGCACTTGGATGGCGGCGTGTTCTGTACGACGAATGTGCTTTTTCCAATGAGGAATATGCCTGCCATTGTGTTTTTTCAAGTCGTTGCCATTATTCATGGTTGCAATTTCCAAACAGTTATAGCGACGTGAAGTCACCATTGCAACTTTAAAATAACGGCTATATTTTTTACCTCTAACCAAGGAAACAATAGCGAAGTGTCAGGTTGTTTTCAACGAAATATTTTGTCATTTCTTAAGCTTTTTCCTCAACCTTGGATGTTGGGAAGTACTTTTGTAATACCTCCCCAACCAACAAAAAGAATATTCCACTCAGAATTCCTATTCCCATGATGTTCAATTCAACGCTACCAAATCCTCCTACAAGATCAGGATTGATAAGTGTTATAATGAGTAATGAAATAGCCGAAAAACTACTTATTGTTAAAGACAGCTTAACGCTTGTTTTCGAGAAGTTATAGCGTTCCGTTTGAGCGATTAAATAAGCAACAAAAGGAGCAAACACCGCTCCTACATATGCTGCATAAAAATACACAATCAGATTAACAATCTCCCCACCTTTCAAAGCAACGGCAAGACCAAACAGAGCATTTGCAGCAGTGACGAGTATACGACTCCAGGTAGATGTCGGCAGAATGTTAAAGTCCAAAATAGTCTTGGTTTGCACTCGCAAGATGCTGCTGCCAATACCCAGCGCGGGAACCAGTAAAGACACAATCACCAGTATACCCAAAGGCTTGTCGATGCCACCGCCGACCCAGGCTAGGATAAACGGGAGAGTTTCTTTACCATCAATACCAGCAGGCAAAATTCCTGCGTTCTGTGCTGCGACAACAACTGTTGAAGGTAAAAAAGCAAGCAGTAGCAGCAAAATTGCGGCTAAAGTACATCCTCGATACAGGCTGTGTACATCTTTTGCCTGAACAAGAAACTGCTGATACTTCATATCTATAGGTACCAGCAGAATTGTAGACAATGAGACGCCCACTATAGTTGGCAAACTCATATGCTTGAGTGAGCTAGCAAATTCTATGGGCGATCGCACATAATCACCAAAAGCGTGTAACACCCACAGTCCATAAAGCAAAGCCAAAAAGTTCAGAATCAGTAACCCCCGCAATATCCAGCCTGCTTTTTCTATTGGGAGTAGGGAAATGATTGCAAACAGGATAGCCAAAACAACCATCGTCGGGAGAGTGGGTATTCCGAAAACCTTGAGGATAAAAGCTCCAGAAATCAACTGAACAGCTTCAATACCAATCAGCGATAACCAGGACATCAGGCTGACAAAAACTTTTACCCCATCTCCATAGGCAGAACCTAGCAATGTCCAAATTGGCTCTGTTCGCTTCCAGTAAAATTTTGCCAGTCCTAAAAGAGCTATTGTACCAAAGCCAAGGGAGACAGTATAAAGACTGCCAGCAGCCCCTAAAGTTAGGGATTTCTCAGCTGTTCCCAAAACAAACCCCAAACCGTAATGCGCGGATACTAGCAGGGCTGCTAGCGAGAAGGTGTCGAGTCTGCGCTCTAAAGCCATATTGGCATCTGCTCCACAAATTTTTTTTAAATTTCCCCGTGAATTTTTACTGGCTCGTGGCTAAACTTCATTAACTCGTAAAGATCATAAGCATATAAATCTTCCTGACTTGGCTCGTCAGTCTGACTTGTTGCCACAATTGGGTCATTGTATGCTTTCGTTCTACCAATCAATAAAAGTTTTTTTCCGGCACACTCTCCAATTAATCTGAATTGATGCTCGGGAAAAAAGTTGACTTCATCTGTATATAACGTCTGATTTTTTATCGGCATATTTTCTCCTCAGTTCTAAGAATTGGTGCAACTGGTTAAAATTTCTTCTCAACCTTTAGTTGGGAAAGATGCTGATTCTTCGTAGTCAAGGGAATTCCTAGTATAGATGCACACAATTACTTGATTTTTTGACTTTTGAATTCACAAAAGATACAGGATATTCCCTAAACTAAATCAACAGATATATGTCTACACTGCCAGTTTTGATAGCAATGCCAGCAAGGAGAACCTGGAGACAACAGCTTGGAATCAGCAGATGCCATAGGTACTCCTTCCAATGCCGACGGAGTTAGCTGACGGGCTAAGACTGGAAGGTGTCTCTCCATTCAAGATTCGCCCCAATACATTGGTTCCTCCGCTTCTAACCCAGGTTTGAAGTTTTTCAACAACCAGACTGGATTGAATTAGGCAAGTTTCACCCATACATTAACTAAAACTATACTGAAACGTCCAAACAGTCAATGCATCTTAACTTTCCACCTCAGGACGAGTGCTATTTAACAACTTATCTAGTTAATATTTACGGTGAATTGTATTAATAATACTCTTATGATGGATGCTTCAGTAATTGGTGAGGAAACGTATATGAGTAAAACCTCATATCTTTATAAATTATACCCAAGAATAAAAAGATTGCTCAGGTAGTGAAACACCTATTTTTTAGGGGAACTGCAAGCGCCATGACTGCCGTACTTGTCAAGTTTAAAAATTAGCAACAGCCTTAATTGGCTGTTACTAGTTAGGAAAAATCATATGATTGACCAAATTGTAAACCAAATTTTAACAACAAGCACCATAGCAGACTTTCAAGCTAAAAAATTTCCGTTGCTATCTAGGTATTTATCACGCCCAGACAACGCGCGAAAGCAGGAATTTCCTCTATATGTAAAGTTTTCAATGTTACCACTTTGTGTGGCGATGCTCCGGAGGACCAAAACAAGCAAGGGGGCAGGGAGTCGGGAGCAAGGGAGAATACTTGCTGCCTCCTTCTTGCGAAACGAAGTGGAGCAGGGGTATCAACCTCCGCCCATATCGCCAAAAATTGGGCGCACTAAATCAGTCGCGCTTATCTTGCCCCGACTGCATTCCTCTCCCCCTCTCCGGTGCTCCGGTGCTCCCTAGCTCTTTTTGACTACAGTTCTTGTGTATCTACTTGTGGGTGATAGTAGTCTTGAACGCATTTACTAGTCGCTTGTAGGATTGAGGCGTGACCTTCAGGACTTAGCTGTGGGAATGTTGACTCTACGCTAGTCAGATAAGAGGTAAAATCGCTTTCACTAGGATGAAATAACTCTTGCCCGATGACGAGTGCGGCATAAGTTTCAGACATCTTAGTACTGAATCCGTGATGGCTGAGTCCATCAATGATGTAGCGATATATCCAGTTAGCGTCAGGGTCTTGCTCAATCGATTTAGAAGCAACAGCCATGAAGTCTTGATATTCAGTCATTGGGGTTACTCCTTTGGTTGTGACTCCTTTTGTTGTGATGGCTTTACGAAGTTTAACCATTCTTTAGTTAAACACATAAAACACGGGTCAGCTACCAACTTTATAGAATTATAAGCTTTCCTACAGATGTTTTAGTTTTGTACACAGAGGATGCCTACACAGTTCGTTCCACACAAATACTCTCGTAAGCTTATTAACTTCGCACCTCAGGATGAGTGCTATTTAACAACTTATCTGGTTAATATTTACGGTGAATTGTATTAAGAATGCTCTTATGGTGGATGCTTCGGTAATTGGTGAGGAAGTGATTGCTACAAACCTAAAGCAGTTTCTTTTGGTACTTGCAGTTTCTTTAGGGGTGGCGACAATATCACAGATATTTAGCTGGTTTCGGCAAATACCTTACACCCTACTTTTAGTGATTGTGGGGTTAGGATTGGCTTTTGCCGATGTCCACTTAGTGGATCTTTCTCCAAAATTAATTTTGTTTATTTTTTTACCACCATTACTTTTTGAAGCAGCATGGAATTTAAAATGGTCGAACTTAAAGCGGGATTTGCTACCAATTACTTTATATGCAGTCCTTGGGGTTGTGATTTCAATATTAGGGGTAGCAATAGGTTTAAATAAATTTGCAGGACTCTCACTCACAACGGCTTTACTAATCGGAGCTAGTCTTTGTGCGACTGATCCAGTTTCAGTCACTGCTTTATTTCGGGAATTGGGCGTTCCTAGTCGTCTGACAACATTAATTGAAGGTGAAAGCTTATTCAATGATGGCATGGCAGTTGTTGCTTTTAGTTTTTTGGTGCAACTGCCTTTAGGAACAGCTGAATTAGAGTTCAAACCAATTGTGATACAACTTTTTGCAGTTGTTGGTATTGGTATGGCGGTGGGAGGACTCATTGGCTTTGGGATCTCCTACCTCACCCAACGTTTCGATTTACCACTTGTGGAACAGTCTTTAACTTTGGTTTCTACCTACGCTACATATCTTATTGTTGAAGACTTAGGTGGCTCTGGAGTCATTGGGGTTGTGACGACAGGGCTGATTTTGGGCAATTTTGGTTCTCGGATTGGTATGAACCCGCGTACTCGGGTTATCGTAACTGAGTTCTGGGAGTTTCTAGCGTTTTTTGTTAACTCAATTGTCTTTTTATTGATTGGCGATCAGATACGGTTTGCGAGTTTGGGGGAAAACTTAACAATCATTGCAGTGACAGTAGGGGTAATGATTTTAATTCGGGCAGTTGCAATCTTGTCTTTAAGTCAGTTAAGCAATCTTCTACAAGCATCCAAAGTTACCTTACCTGAACAAACTATACTCTGGTGGGGCGGGGTGCGCGGTTCTGTTTCTATTGCTTTGGCATTGAGTGTACCCACAATTTTAGTAGAGCGAGAAAAAATTATTGCCACAGTATTTGGTGCAGTGTTATTTACCCTACTGTTCCAAGGATTGAGTATCAAACCTTTATTACAAAAGCTTAATTTTCTGGGTGACCAGTCCTTACGTGAGCGATATTTAGAGATAGTTGCACGGATTGTTGCTCTCAATCGTGTTTTGCAACACCTTCAAGTAGACCAAAGACCTGGTGTAGATCCAGAGTTTTATCGCTATCAAGAAGCACTGGTTAAAGGAGGAATTGAAAATTTAGAAGCGGAAATTAACCAGCTACAGGATGAGTATCCAAATATCCGCAACTTTCCGGCTCAACAACTCCGAGGAGAACTTCTGGCAATTGAAGCAGATACTTATGCTGAATTTACCCGGACAGGTCGGTTAAATAAAGAACTTTCTTCATTACTGGAAGATGTTTTGCAAGATGGTGAGCAGATTTGAAAAACACAAGTAAATTCTTCTACATTTAGAAGATTCGAGATATCTTTGCGACGTTGGTTTCTGATAAAATCCTTACGGTAAAAACATACTCCGACTGAAGTAACATAACGCTCGTAAAAGAGTCGTATCTATCAAAGTTATGATAACAGCTAATGTTGACACAAATCTATTAGATCAAGACTCTTCTAATTGGTCTGCCTTGTTGCAGCAACTGTTAGAGCGTCAATCACTTTCGGTATCTCAAGCTTCTAACTTAATGTCTGGTTGGCTACAAGAAGTTATTCCCCCTGTATTATCGGGTGCTATTTTAGCAGCAATTCAAGCGAAGGGAGTGTCTGCCGAAGAGTTACTTGGGATGGTTGAGGTTCTATATTCCCAATCTAACAAACCAGCGCAACGAGATTTGATTGTTGGCACCTCACCACTTGTTGATACTTGTGGTACTGGGGGAGATGGAGCTTCAACATTTAATATTTCCACCGCTGTTGCTTTTGTGAGTGCTGCTGCTGGGGTAAAAGTGGCTAAACATGGTAATCGTTCAGCATCTGGAAAAACTGGATCAGCAGACGTGTTAGAAGCTTTGGGTGTTAATCTTAAAGCAAGTCTGGAGAAAACTCAAGAAGCTGTGAGGGCAGTTGGCATGACTTTCTTGTTTGCACCCGATTGGCATCCCGCTCTCAAAGTTATCGCTCCTTTACGAAAAACTCTCAAAGTACGCACAGTTTTTAATTTGTTAGGTCCATTAATCAACCCCTTAAAACCAACAGGACAGGTTATTGGTGTCAACTCTCCGGTTTTGGTAGAAACTTTTGCTAAAGTTCTAAATCAATTAGGGACTCGCCGAGCAATTACACTTCACGGACGCGAAAAATTAGACGAAGCAGGGTTGGGAGATAAAACTGACTTGGCTGTGTTGTCAAATCAACAAATACACCTGATCGAAATCTCTCCACAAGAGTTAGGCTTAAACCCCGTTCCCATTAGTGAACTACGGGGTGGGGATGTCGAAGAAAATGCAGAAATTCTCAAAGCTGTGCTTCAAGGTAAAGGCACTGGGCCACAACAAGATGTGGTTGCTCTCAATGCAGCGTTTGCACTGTTTGTGGGTGAAGCAGTACCAGATCAAGCAGATGATTATCAAACTTTTTCTCAAGCTGTTATAGTTGCCAAGGAAATTCTCCAAAGTGGACTTGCTTGGAAGAAGTTGGAACAGCTTGCTCAATTTCTGAAGTGAAAGATAATCTGCAAGAACAATAACATTTGTAGAGATACAGAGGGAACAGGGAACGCTTAACAGGCAAGAAGCAGGATGGTGTTTCTTACTCCTTTCCCGCCAGAAGAATACCTAATTTAACGATTAGCAACAAGACGAGGACAGTCGCGTGGGCGGGTTTCCCGACTTGAGCGAACTGTCCGTCGCCAAGGACGCCAAGAAAATCAAAAAGAAGATAGGTAATCTTGCACCGGAAAGGGAGTAATTATGTTGCTAGCGGTGAGACTATTTCACGAAATTCTAGATACAAATCCTCTCCCTTGTCCTCCTTATCTCCCTGTTTTCCAAATGTATCAACCTTTAAGTGAAATAGTATGAGATCAGCGCTCTTGGTAGAGTTTTCTATTGCCAGTGTATCAAATCATGATTGATTATTTTTATCGTCATCTCCTAAGATATGAAGTAATTTTTTTGCACCCAAAGCACCCATAACTTTATCACCAACAACTTCCACAGCCTGTACTACTTTCTTGCCAACATCATGGAGATTTATGTGGTGGTGAAAAATCTCCTCATTTAGCCACTCGGCAGTAGCTTTCAAATTATGAATTGGTGTTGGCAATAACCTTAAATAAGTGGCTTGGCGGATTAAATGAGCAGGTTCACCCTTGACCTCTAAAACGTCGTAAATGTTAGCAGCAGCATCATTTAATCCAAGTTTGAGGAGAGTACCACGTAAGCTTACTTTGACAGGTTTGGGGTCATTTCCTAAAGCTATAGCTTTTAAATTCTGAGCAATTGTTACTCCTTGTTGATAGGCAACTTGTGCAGTTGGTGGAAATGAAGCACCTTCTACAACAGCACAATCACCTCCTACAAAAACTTCAGGAAAATCAGGTAGTTGTAAGGTTTGAGTGACTTTCAATCGACCGCGCTTGTCTCGATGTTCATCTGGAATTGGTAAGTCTTTAATTAGCGGATGGGTAGTAGTACCAGTGGTCCAAATTGTGGTGCACGTTAGGAGTGTCTCAGATTTATCATCACGCTGATACTCAACTGTGCTGGGACTTATCGCTGTAACTTTTGCTCCCAAAAGCACCTCTATTTCCACAGTGCGTTTCTGCAAACTTTTCTGTGCAATTTCACGCATGGAATCCCTGTCACCTTTAAGGATTTCCTTGCTGTTGTTGATGAGTACGATCCGCACTTCTTGAGGGTTACCTTTGAGTGCTGCATACCAATCCGGTAAAAAATCTGCTAAAGTGGCTGCCATTTCCACACCTGAAGGACCACCACCAATGACTGCAACTGTGAGTAGTTTACGACGTTGTTCTGGATCTTCGGTTTGTGCGGCTTTTTGCAAACACTTACGCAAATGTTGATCAATGGCGATCGCATCTTTTTGCGTCCGAAAAGGTAGAGCATACTCTTTTGCGCCCTCAACGTCAAAGTAGCCAGTGACGCTACCTAAAGCTAAAACTAAGTTGCTGTAGTTGTAAGAAGTTCCAGAAGTTAATTTGACTTGTCGTTGATGTAAATCAATCGATTCTACTGTATCTTGAACAAAAGTTACACCGCTACCCTTGAGTAATTCTGTAAAACGTGGTACAACCTGAAAAGAATCCATTTCACCACTAAAATACTCATAGAGTAATGGCTTAAAGCAAAAGCGTTCGTTGCTATCAATTAAGATGATTGAGTGAGGATAGTCTTGGTTAGCAAGATGCAACGCTGTAAAAAGCCCACTAAAGCCACCACCTAAAATAATTGTCTGAGAAACTGGATTGCTCATAACTAATAAACTCGATTGCTCATAAAATGATTTTTCTCCTATGGGTTTAAAAAAAACGTAGTCAAAGTAACCTAACAGGATGCTTGGAAAGTGTCGTATTGTACCAAAATTTATTGAGAATCCTTCTAAATCCAAGCGGCTGTGATGATTTGAAGTATAGCCACTCATGCCGTGTTTGTGGTAAAAACAACAGCGAGCATATTGTTGGAATTATCGCATAAGTAAAGCCATAGAACTATTTCGTACAACAAACTAATATAAGTAAAGAACATTGATTTATATGAATGGATTTCAATAAATATGCTGAAACAATTCTCTTTGAATTTTAACAATTTTCCATTAGGTAGAAAGCTAACTGTATTACTGCTCGTTATATTTATTGCAGGAATTACTTTGAGTGGTATAGCTTTGTCTCACATCCTAAATTACAAAGCTCAAGAGGAAGTGAGTTCAAATGGTAATTTGCTGTTCAAGACTATAAACTCTGTGCGAAATTACACAAATGATGAAGTCAATCCCGAGTTGGAAGCACGCTTAGGAAAGGATGAATTTGCAGCACAGACTATCCCTGCTTACTCAGCACGGAAAGTTTTTGAAAAGCTACGAAATGAGGACGATGCCTATAAAGATTTTTTCTATAAGGAGGCGATGCTGAATCCAACAAATATCCGAGATAAAGCTGATAGTGTTGAGACAGCACTTATACAAAAATTCCGTCAAGACAAGAATCTTAAAAATTTGTCAGGATTCCGTTCTTTTGATCAAGAGGATTTTTATTACATTGCGCGTCCCTTAGCCATAACTGAATCTAGTTGCTTGAGATGTCACAGCACACCAGATGTTGCACCCAAGAACATGATTGCGACTTATGGAACAGAAAATGGATTTGGGTGGAAATTGAATCTTATTAATGGTGTTCAGATAGTTTCTATTCCTGCTAGCCAAGTTTTCCAGAAAGCTAATCAATCGTTTTTATTGGTGATGGGAATCGTGACTATCATTTTTGCGATCGCCATATACATGGCTAACTTCTGGCTGACGCGATATGTTGTACGACCGATTAAACGTGTCGTCCGTGTTGCAGAAGCTGTGAGTATTGGTGATATGGATGCAGAGTTTGAGAAAGTGGGTAACGATGAGGTGGGCAGTTTGGTGGAAGCTTTCACACGGATGAAGATAAGTTTAGTTATGGCAATCAAAAGTTTTGAACGATATCGTGGAGGAAATTAGTAAACTATTAGACAAGATTGCAAAAGTAACAATTACCACTCTTGTGGGGAAAGGGGAAAGGTTTTTTCTTATTCTTTTCTCCCTTACCCTTTTCCCTACAACTGCCACGAAGTCTATTGTTTACTGATTGTTGAAAATTATAGCGGTTTTCAATTGCGTGCAATACAGTAGAGACCATACTGTACGCTCTCTACACACCGTTGTATATTTGATTGAAACGAGAATCGCTATAAAAATTGATAATGGCTCCCAAATTACAAGACAAAACAATTGATAACAAATCTAACTTAAACTGGTCATCAGAAACCGAACTCGTCGGGTTAGTATTTGAGTTCGTCACGCAAGCAGATGCTTCTATTTACCCTCAGTACACGATTGGACTGCACGCTTGGTTTCTTGACCAAGTGCGTTCCTATGATCCAGAACTCTCTGCATACCTCCACAATGGCGAGTCAGAAAAACCGTTTACGATTTCTGCATTAGATGGAGAATTAGTCAGCAGTGGTAGGCAAGTGCAACTTGCTGCCAACAACTCTTACTACTGGTATGTCACAGTGTTGTCGAGTCGAGTCTCACAATGGATGGAACAATGGGTGCAAAATCTACCAAAAGAACTTAACTTGCGAAATGCATTTTTGCAGATTCGCTCTTGCAAGATTGCTCATGCTCCCACAACTTATGCTGAACTGCTAAACTCTGAACATGGAGAAACTGTTAGCTTAAAATTTCTCAGCCCGACTAGTTTCCGTCGCAAAGGTCATCATTTCCCCTTACCAATGCCAACGAATGTTTTTCACAGTTATTTACGTCGTTGGAATGACTTTTCTGGGATGTCTGTTGATCAGGAGGCGTTTCTGGCTTGGGTGGATGATAACGTTTTAATTACCCGTCACCAACTCACATCTATGAAAGTCTTAGCAGGTAAGAAAGGTGCAGTAACGGGATTTACAGGAACTATAGAATTTGGTTTGACCAAAGAAGCTTCCAAACAACCAGACTTTTGCAAGCTATTTTATGCTTTGGGAAAGTTCGCACCTTACTGTGGTACTGGTCATAAAACGACGTTTGGATTAGGTCAAACACGCTTGGGTTGGTCATCGCAAGCAGCACCAGAAGTACCTGATGTGCAAAGCTTACTAGCAAAACGTATTGAGGAACTGACAGCAATCTTTAAGTCACAACGTAAGCGGACTGGAGGCGATCGCGCAGAAGAAATAGCAACGAAATGGGCAACAATCCTGGCGCGGCGGGAAATGGGGGAGTCGTTGCAGGCGATCGCCCAAGATTTGGAAATGCCTTATGAGACGGTGAAGACTTATGCGAAGTTAAGTCGTCGGGCTTTAAAATCAGACTAGTTTCCTATGATTTCTAAAACTGGTGTCCACCAGTCGCGTCGCTTCTCCTCGTTCTACTTTCACCAAGTTTTCCCTTGAGGTGGCAATGGTAAGATACAGAGGAATACCGTTATCAACCGCCGCCAGTACCAAAGCAGCAGATAGAGTTTTTGTCCCCCCTGTGTAGTCAGCAAGAATTTCATCATCAGGCGCTTCTTGTTGGAGATGGTGAATGCACTTGTGAATTTTGAGATAGCATTCTGATAAATCGTCGGGGTTTTGGATGAGAATTAAATCTCGTTCTGGTTGAAAGCTTTCTCCCAGTTTTACTTGCGTGGGAATATTTGGTAATCTGTCAATCACTTCGCTTCCACGTCGGACTTCGCAAGGTGTTCCTTCGCCAATGACTTGGGACTTGCTTCCTTTGTCACCATCCGAGGCGATGAAGATGATGCGATTGGGTTGGAGGCTGTGAATTGCGGTGACGATGGGTTGGAAGGAACCGCCGACAGTGACGAGGAGAATTTTGGGCATATATTACATTCAATAAGCTGGTTTGATTTTTATTCAAAGAAAGGACTATATAGTTTCATCCTTCAAATTCCATACAGTAATAATGGTTTGGAGTTCTTTAATGATGGCTTCAGTTTGATGAAGAATATCTTTTGCATTTTTAGGATTTTTACGGAATCCTGCATGTAGAACATCATTACGTAGATTAGCTAAATTAAATTCCCCACCCCATAATTTGTTTAATTGCTTTTTCTTTTGTTTTGGAAGTTTCAACCATTCGTCCAAATATCTTGATTCTTTAATAGTGTTATCTTCCTTATCCTTAATTTTGCCTCCATTTAGCAAAAGTTCCATCTCTTCTCTGCTTTCTTTATCTAAAGGATCTAAGTTAAAGTGATAGCATAGTAAGGAAGGCAGCCACTCTCTTGCCATAGATAATGCTTGAACTGTTTGTCCTTTTGCTGCATACCATTCCACCATCTTCAGTTGGCGCAACAGAGACGCTTGAGCGTTTTTCTGATAGTCAATTGGGTTTGCCAATCCAAAATCACAGTAATCTTTTTTTACACGCTCTAGCAAACTAACAAATGGTGGTACAGACTGAGAAATAATGGGTGCAGCCTCTGCAATATGTTGTGGTAAATTAGCGGCTTTTTGCATAACATCCATCGGTCGCAACAGTTGCAACCCTTGAGCAATCCCATCTATACTTGTTGCTAAATTTTCGGTTTTGGAGTTACTACTGTGCAGCAAGCTTGCTAACGCCTGTCCATTACCTGTTTTAATGAATTGATCCGTAGCGGTTGTCCACTCCAAGAGGCTAACAATAGGCAACAGGTCAAAAGTGGGCGTTTCATTAGTTGCCTTATTTTTAGCTTCAAAGGCACCGTAGAGAAGCCCCTCAATATTCACACTTCGCACGACTCGTAGATAACTGACGGCAATCAATGCCACCACAGGTACAGAGCGAAAGCTGTGTGTGATATCAAATATAACGGTATCTCCATGCTCTAGACAGTTAGTTACCTGCTGAAATATCCACCAAATATCAGATGGGCTGTTTTGTTCAGGAATATTTTTGATTGGTTGCAAGTTTACCTTCTTATCCAATCGATTTTTGAGAGCATCCCAATTAGGTTCTGATGCCCCCTTTAGAGCAACTGTTTCTACTGTTTTGGTCAGCAAAACGTAGAGAGTTTCAGGCTTATAAAACTCAACTAACGCCTCTTGAAAGAAAGGAGTTTTATATCCCCCAGATCCACGTGGATTGAGGTAAGTAGTTTCATCATAATTATTAAACCCAAGAAACGAAATAATTTTCATAGTTTACATCCTTTCTTTTTCCAACTTGACTTGTGTTTGTCCCATTCCCAAGCGCGTCTTCATCCCCGTACCCGAAAACTTTGCATATTGAACTAATAAATTAGCCACATTCGCCAGCAAAGAATCAGCACGGTTGAAAACTTGTAGTGTCACATCACCAACAAACCCATTGACATAACCCTTATGTAATTGCCAACTTTGGGTTTTCATTTTATGATGCTTAAGAAGAATTGCATTGCTAAGATAGGCAATTAATTCATCGCTTCCCAAATAAACGGGAGCAAAATGATTCCAACGTTCTAACCAACTGCGGAACATCAATGCAGGTACGGGTAAGGGTAATGGTGTGCTACCTTGTGCGAAAGCTGTTGGTGTGAGAAATTGCAAGTCAAATCGTCTGACTGGTTCTGGTTCATTTGCCACTAAAGTTGTGTATAGTTCCTCGTAGCTGGTGATTTCGTCTTCACGGTTGATGATGTTAAATTTAGCTCCGAGAAATTCTAGAGATTCTGATAAATTTAAAGCGGAAATGGTTTTCGCTGTAATATCTTGTAATCCACATAAAGATAATCGGTAAAACTCTTCTGGATGGAAAGTCAAAAAGTCTTTGGTAATAGTTGATAATCCAAGAATTCCTGAGAAAGCAATTGGAGGGATAGTTTCGCCTCCCATTTCTAACCCTAGTTCTTTGTGTAGTTGCTTAACGAGTTCTAAGCCGTAGGAACGGGGTAAAACGGTTGATTCGGATACGTTTAATATCCAGGTTGAACGAATTAGCATGAGCCTTATAAAGTTTTAATATAAAGTTTTAAACTTAACCCATCCTGGAACAAATTTGATTTCGCCGTTCGGATTTATCACAGTTCGCCTAGATTTTGGTGCTTCAAAACCTGGTGCTTTTAAACCACAAGTATCCCGAATTTCTTCCCGTAGTTCATCTTTTAGCAGTAAACCAATTGTAGTTCCTGTCATACCACTACCCCATCCCAGTCTTAGGCTATAGGGAGATTTTTCTGGTTCATAAAATTCGCGGATATAATTAAAATCTAAATTCTTGCCTGATGCTTTAGGATTATTTTCTATTTCTTGCCAATAATCATGTTCATAGTCCCACTGCTCTTGAGTAAACTCCTGACAGATTTGTAAAAGTTCATCAAGATTGCTAAATGGTATTTTCATGCCCTGTTTGTGCTTAAACCATGAGAGCATCTCTGTATCTAAGCTGAGAGTAAACCCGGTTTGCACATTTCGCACCATCTCGGCATAAATTGACGCTTTATATTTTGCAATATAATCAGGAAATCTACTAGAAATGATGACCTCAGCGACAACTGGCAAGTTAATTGGTATTGCTTGACCTCGTTTATTATGGATTTTGCTTTCTAAAAGAGGGTCTGAATCTGTGACTTTAAGCGCTCTTAAGAAGTCCGTATTTGGACCTTTACCTGGAAAGTTTCTTTCTTGATATGTAAGACAAAATTCTGAGAATAAACTCTCCATAAATAAGTCGTCATCTAAAAATTTCTGCTGATATTGGTTGAGATGACCTAGTTTTTGTCTTAAGGTTTTCTCTATCTCGCTAACTCGCTTTGATGAGGGAACTTGATAGCGATCGCCATATTTAAGTAAATAATATGTTATGGCAGTTCTCATTGCTCCTTTAATGGAAGAGCCAGGAATGAATAATTGCCCCATACCATTACGAATCATCGGACGCAAATCTGTAATTTTCTCGTCTGTTAACTTTTGACTGATTGCGTCTTTAGGAAAAATTGCCTGTCCATCTGCATTAGTCGCATTCCACCACTCAGAACCAAATGCTTGTCTTAAAAGTCTTGTGATGTCTTGACGTTCTTCAATTGCCTGGATATAGTCATATAAAAATCGCCCTCCTTGGTGCATCAGACCTTTTGCCAAAGCTTCTTGATTGGGGAGATAAACTTTTTTATCTGTCTGCACATATTCAAATGGATTTAATCTAGATACAGATGATCCAATATGTAAAATAGGACTGGTCAACTGTATCTTTCTTGATTGATATAAATCCGGTTTCTTGAGAGCGTATTCAGGAGAAACAACCATAATTTTATTTATCCTATGCTTGAATAGGAAGACTTAAGCTAATACCACTCCGGTAAATGCAATGTTTTTTAAAATCTCTGGGTGTGACATCTACCAGCTTTCCTTGTGGTGGTGTAGGAAAAACAGAACCTTCGCTAAACATTCGCACCATTTTGCGACGCACCTGATTTTCAGCTATCCAGCCACCCCGTTCTTGAATTTCATAACTAGCATTATTTAAAAAGTCATTCGGGAAGGATGGTTCCCAAAATAAACTCATCAGGGTGTGGTGAGTTCCAGCAGAAAATTTCACTATCTTCTGCCAATTTTCAGGTAACTCTAACCACTCAGCTTGAAATCGTCCCGCACCGCTAGAACGTTCTCCCCCAAGTCCTTCTTCTCCTAAAAGATGCAAAGCAGCCTTTAAGTTATCTGCTAATTTCTCTCCTTCTGGTGAGAATTGCAGCAGAAAGTACAAACCTGATAAACTTTGAATTCCATTGCCATTTTGCTCCCACTGGAATTGTACAAAACCTGTATGATAAAGGTTAGTGGCTCTGGTAATTCTGTCTACTGCAATTTTGGGGGATTGGTCAATTTCAAAGGCTTTTTTGTAGTCAAAGGTTCCTGCTTGACGCAGATGTTCCTGAGATTTACCTTTTGTTTCAGCAATTAACTCTTCAGCATCAGTATTTATGAACCCTTCGCCTTGATACCATCTTTGCCAAACTTCCAAAGGCAAATAATTGAGTTTTTTATAGGTTTTAAAAAACTCTAACTCTTTTTCAGTTCTTTGCGGGTAGTTGATGGGAAACTTAAGGGGACGGGGTAGATAGTAGATTGTGCGTTCGTTTTCTTGTCGATAAATAAATGTTGAACTTATCCGCAAAGGAGATATCAGTTGAGGTTGTTTATCAGTGGGAAATTTATGTAATAATTCTTCAACAGCATCTTTACCAAATAACCGCGCATAAGCACTCACCCAAGCACTAAATAAACTATCTGAACGCACGTGATCGCTCGTTTCTTCAAGACCAATTCCCACTTCCCCAAAATGAGCAGGGCTGCGTCCAAACTTAAGTTTAACCAATTTCCAGACACTCATAATGCATTTCCTGGCAGTAAACGCTGTTCAATGTACTCGCGTAAGCTTCCGAAGTTATCTAAGAGTGCTTGTGTGTTGGCGATGGGTGCAAATTGCTGTAAACTTGATGTTCCAGCAGGAGTGCTGGTTATCTGACGGTATTGCTCTAAGCTGCGATAGGAAAACTCGAAGTTCTGAAATCTGACTTTGCCGTAACCTCTGGAACCATGTCCGCCGAGTGCATCATCTTCTAGGATGGCGAGAGCAATCGCAATATTTTGTAAGTCTTCTATAGCTTGCGCTGCATCTTCTACAGTATAAATTAATTCAAACTGAAACTCTGCTCCTGCTGGTACACGTTCTACTTGTCTAGGGTTCGCTGCTGCTGTGACTCGATCTATACCGTTTTCAAATTTCCACTCAGTCATATATAAACCAGTATCAACTTGCTCCAGCAAATCAACCGACTTCTCCAATAAATGGCAATCTCTTACAATTAAACGAGCAGGTGCATTTCGTCCTTTGACTTTTACGTATTGCTCTCGGATTTCTTCTTCTCTGATTTTTTCACCTTGAGTTTCAAATCGCGCAAATTTGTGTTCTTCACTACTAGGTCTGAGAATCATTTGTGCTTCAACATTGGGTACTCGCTCTAATCGTTCTTGATTAGCGACATCACTGTTTACCCAAAAATTAACGCCTGTTGAACCAAAAATTCTGGAAAGTTTACAATTTCTAGCCCCATCAAACCTAATGAGTATTGACGAATTATCTGTTTTTATTTCTGTATAGCCATTCACTAAGTCATCACTTTCATAACGATAAGTACCGCTACCTCCCGCACGATTTAAAGGTTTTTCCAACAAACGTTCTAAAATTGAGCGCAGCTTACCTTTAATAGATGAGCCTGGTAGATAAGGATGGCGACTCAAAGGGTTGCGAATAACAGGTTTATCCAGTCCACCGATATCTAACCTTTCGCCGCCACCTCCAATATGAATACCAGTCTTTACTATAAGAGTACTAGTAACTCTAACTTTACCCACTAATTGTTTTTGTTCATAGTTACTTGTTGATATTGTCATTGATCTTTTCCTCCTGCTGCCTTATGATAAGCAATCACTGCCTCAATCATTTGAACAAATCTGTCAAAGTCTTCTTTAGTTTTAACCTTTTTTATTGCTGCCTCTAATACTCGCTTGAAAGGAGCAACCGGTCCTGGATCTCTACTATCTTTTTGTTGTCGAGCTGCAGCATAAGCAAGTTTAGGTTGTAAGAAAACTAAGTCGGGTTCAATTTTTGAAAAATCCTTCTTTTCGTCTTTAGCTAGGATAGATTTAAGTCGATTGACAGCATCCAAAAACTTGCGTATCTGGTTTGTTTTGAGTTGTTTACGCACAAGCTCTTTTCCAAGTTTTTCGGTATCTTCCACTAACTCACGAATTTTATATTCTTGTAGCCCTTGATTTAAGGTGTTGATTTTATTCACCATTGCTGTGCTGATATCATCACCATAATTATATTGTTTGTTTTGTTGCGTCATCGTTTTATAAGCGGTTTAAGAGTTCAATCCAAGTCGCGATCGCCCGAAAATAAGGCGCATTATATGGACTTTTTAAAGAAGTGCGAAAATCATTGTTATCCAGTACCCTATTGGGTAACCTCGCTAGAGTATAAGCTATCTTTGGTAAATGCAAATAGTAGCGAGTTCCTAAAGCCTCCTTTGACTTACGATCTTCAAACTTCTTTAGTGCTTGCTCTTGTATTTGTGCAGTAATGAGCAAATTACGCACAAAGTTACGGGAATAATTCACCTCAATTTTTTGCTGTTCCAGTATTTCGACAAATGGTAAGACACCCAATAGGTTTGGCTTAGCTTCTGGATGTAAATATTGTTTCATCTCACAATCAAGAATATTGATATCTTCTATTCCCAGCCATTCATTCCACTTAAAGACTTGTCCAAATAACCCGAAACTGTCTCTACCATTTCCTTTAGCAGCATCTTCAGCTTTACCTGACGATTCTGCAGCTTGGTAAAGAGGGAATTTAATATCATCAATACTAATACCTGCGGATAAGGTAATATCAGGATGATTTCCAGTATAAGCGCGGAAGCACTGATAAACATCAAAGGCAAATTCTACAACTTCATTCCACGCACCGCTGACAAAGACATCATCTCCACCCGCGTAAATGAAGACTAAATTTTTTCGTTCATCTTGAGTGAGATATTTAGTGTTTTCTAACACTTTGACTTTATGTCGCTGTTCAAGAAAGTTCTCCTGACGGTTCTCTGCTAAAGTATTTAGATAGACTTTAAAGAAATAACTCATCTGGCGAGATAAACCAGCTAGGTTTGGCAAGGTTTGATTATTACCCAACCCTTTTGCAAAAATTTGTCCCAGTCTATCTACATCCATGCGCAAATAACCAACTCTCTCAATCCCTTTGGCAATTCTCGCCATCTCACCTGATCTGATAATTGAGCCTTCTTCTTCTTCACTTTTTTGAGCGTAATTACCCAACAGCAAAGGAATGGTATTTGTAGCATGAGAATAGTCATATATCATCCAATCATTGACTAGATAAATAGTCTCTGTGTCAGGAATTTGTTTTAAAGATTGAACGAGTTGAGACTTTTTTATCGCTTGAAATATATGATAATAAACAGGTTCAGGTTCAAGATTTAACTTGATGGGGGTTGTTCCTGGAATACGACTTCGGTGTTGCGATCGCACAATTGCCTGTACTCTTAAAAGCTTGCCACCTAACTCAAACATCTTACGACAAGTAGGACAAGCTTCCACTGAAATTTCATCACTTAATGGTTGTAATTCTTCTACATCATCTCGATGACAAACTTTGCAGGGTGTGTGACTGTCGCGGGGTGCGAAGAATTCTACAATTTGGTCTGCAAATTTCCGTGATTTTTGTTCGGCTAATTGTTGTGTCACTTTTGACCAGTGTGTTGCAAATTCTTGAGTAGCAACATCTTCAATGGGAAAGTTTACATGGTCTAAGGCTAGAAAGACTTTACCCTGAAAATCGTCTACTAACCACTTATTTAACCTCTGACTCACTTGTTTTAGTTTATCTTCTGTCTCATCTATAGGCGCAAGCAGATATAAGTTACCGCCACCAGCATAAATGATATTAGTGCGTGGTAATTCTAGTTCTTGCAACAATTGCTGGACGACTTCTTCTGTTACTAATTCTAAGTAAAAGCTTCTCGCACGCAGGGACTTAAGCGCACCCGCAGAACTAATTGTGTAGATAAATTTTTGAATACCTGATAAATCTCCAGCAATTAACCTAAGTTGTTTAGCTTCAAGATTATTTGCTAGCGCAGCCGCTACAGCACCAGTTGCCCTTACCATATCAATCAGGGCAATATCTGAATTATTCAAGCTAACATAGGAGCCAAATTTCTCTAGAATTAAGGTGAGTAGCGATAGATTATTCCAAGTTTGTTCGTTAAGTTTATCTAAAGTCAGATCTCGTCGGATATGTCCCTTGAGTAATTCGATATCTTCTTGTGCTGGTTTTTCTTTCCGTGGATAGGGAATTTGTGGATAGAATCCTTTGATGTGGGTTGCTTCCCAGTAATGTTGTTTATTTTGATTGTGCGAATGTTGTTTATTTTGATTGTCCGATAGTTGCACTTGGTCAAACAGCAAGCGCAGGGGAGTCAGAGTGTTGTTTTTCTCTTTAGACCACAGAATGTTTTGGTTATTAGACCATAAAATACACTTTGCTTGCTTAACTACTTCCGAATCCTCTGGGTACTTACACTCACTAGGTAATACACCAGCTATTTGTGCTAAAACCCACACAGCCTGTTGGGTGACTTGCAACGCAGCGTTGCTAGCTTTTAAGTCAGTCATTAAACTTCACGATAATTGTCCTGAACTGCGTGTGATTGTAGCTTATAGGTGGAAATAGCGTATTCCATATTTACCAATTAGCAAATAAATCAACACAGGTCTGTAACTATATTAGGTTCTGAGTACCGGAAAATACTGAAAGTTTAAGATAATTTTAAATTGCGGAATTTACGTAAGTAACCAGCAGGAGTAAAAAATAGTGTACGATGAGCCACCAGATCCATTTTTAGTCCAACTTTGTGAAGGATACACGGAGGCCGAAGTTGTTGAAATACAGCAGTATATGGCTGAGTGGGATGCTTGTACTTATATCAGTGTGGCTCAAAGTATTTTAGACCATGCTAGCAGAAAAGAATTTGACCCCTTGAAATATCTACGCAAAGCTTACAATTTTAATAAAAAAAGAGGAGTACGAATTCCCAAAATTGGATATCGTCAGGATGGTTCAGCAGTTTATCGTAAGGGGAATGAATATCTTATTGTACGACCTGATAAATTTGGTATTGAAAAAATAGTTACCTATGAAGTAAACGATGACTAAGACAACTCTTGACACTCAAAATCCTGAAATTAAAAGAAATTATATTTCGCAAGTTTTAGAGCAGTTAACACTAGATTATCAAAATACCAAACAAGAGCGCAAAGAAATTGCTGCTTTATATCTTACTGGAGATGAAGAATTTTCTGTTTTAGAGGAAATTGAACTCTTAACGGTGGATATCCGAGGCTATGCTAGTCAAATTCAAGCACGCGGTTGGATTGAAAATCAACAGCAGGCTATTGAGCACTTACAGAGTATGCGAGTTTTTGATCTTCCGGTTATTGCTGAATTTTACTTTACAATTCATCAAGACTACGGACAAATGAAAGCTTATATTCGCATGCTGGATTATTTGCGTTTGCTGATTCTTGAATATCTACAAATATATCAAAGTTCGCAACCACAATCTGCTTGATTTTTCATAGCCATCTATAAAGGAATTTTCATGTTAAATTTTTAATTGCGAGGGGGGTTAAGGCGCTTTTTAAATTCTTGCGCTCTTCGGTGATCAGGAATTTTTTCTACTAAAACTTCTACCAATTGCTCTGGTGTTAATTGTGGATTTTTATTCAAAGTGTCTTCAAGAACAAAACTGGCGAAAGGACCGACAAAACTAGTTAGTTCTCGCCGACAATACTCCACAAACTCTGGCTTGATGCTAGTCGTATTTTCGGCTTGGAATTCGTTGGCTTTTTGTGTGTTTTGCCTGGGTTGTTGTGATTTTTGGTGAAACTGTTTAGTTTCTTCAGACAGTTTAGTCTCTGGTAGTTCAAGTTCCTGAGCAGGGTGAGGATGAATTGGTACGTTTTGATGTGATTGTGTCACATTCATACCACCAGAAAAACTTTGTGACTGAAACAAATTCAAAATTTCTCTGGCTGATTGATAACGGTCGGCTGGTCTTTCTGCCAGCATTTTATCCAATATCTGAGTGAGTAAATCACTAACTTTAACGTAAGATTTCCATTGCCACTGAAAAGACTGATCCATCAGCAAACGTGGCATTTTTCCAGTCAGAAGAACAATAGCAGAAACACCCAGTGCATAAAGGTCGCTACAGGGGTAGCAGTGTCCCATACGAATCTGTTCTGGTGGAGAATAACCTACTTTTCCAACTACTGAACCAGCAACAGAGTGCAAAGAATTTGAAGAATCACCCGCCAGAATTTGAGTGAATTTTTGCTTAACCACTCCAAAGTCAATCAGTACAGGTTTAGAAAGCTTATGGGAAAGCATCACATTGTCTGGTGAAATATCCCGATGAATGATATTGCGTTGATGGATATACTCTAAAACTGGCAACAAATCCAATAACCACTGAATAACTTCTGCCTCGGAAAATGGCTTTCGTTTTGTTGAAAGGCGCTCGCGCAAAAGTTGAGAGTAACTATCACCTTCAACATATTCCTGGACTATAAATATCCGCTCTTTCTCGGTCAACCAAGCCAGAAACTTAGGAATCTGGGGATGATTGAGTTGGTATAAAGTTTTCGCTTCGCGCTCGAATAACTCACGGGATTTGAGAAGTACGGCTTCTGCTGTGTTTGCAGGGACAAATTCTTTGAGGACGCAATAATCCCCGAAACGTTGAGTGTCAACTGCTAAGTAAGTTCTTCCAAAGCCTCCCTGTCCAAGAAGTCTTTGAATCTGATAGCGACTGTTAATCGAAGTTCCGGGGTTTAGCTCTGGTAGCATTACTGCGTTGTGGTTTGGTGAGTAAAATGCAAATAGAATTTTATTCTAGTGTCTCTTACTTGCCAGGATACACCAAATTACAACTGACGACCGTTAACCGAACCATATTGGGAACACCTGGTGCACCAGGTGCAACCCCAGAATTGCTTCTCGTTTTATCGCAATATTGGCAACGTCTTATATTAACTAGCAAAAGCTAAGTCGCCAATAAAGTTAATTGTCCAACTGCATAAGTTACATTCGATGACATTTACTAAGAATCTGGAAGGACAAGCCTCAAAACTTTGACTGTGCGTCTTCTCCAAAAAACATTCAAACAGGAAAAAACTATGTCATCCGAACTTAAAGCTGCAACTACTGCTGCTGATGCCCAACTGTCTAATGATCTGCCAACTCTAAAGAAAGGTCTACAAACAGAAGGAGTTAGATTACTGCAACAAATTCTGATTCTGCGTTACAAATACAAAATTACCTTCGACGCTAACTTCGGTGATAAAACAGAGGATGCAGTCAAGGACTTTCAACGCAAGCATGATCTGAGTCCAGATGGAATTGTTGGTGTAAACACTTGGCGTTCTCTAGGGCTAAATATTGCCTAAGCTCCTTAGCACACTGCTACTGCGCCATGAGTAAAACTTAAAAAAAGCCTGGGGGATAATCCCAGGCTTGCTCACTGCTATTTGTCTTTGCTTTTGGCTTACTATTAGAGTTCCCTTTGAAAATTCCCTTTCGACCTGCTTTTTGGTGTGCGATCAGTAAAACCTAAAAAAAAGCCTGGGCTATAATCCCAGGCTTGCTCATTGCTATTTGTCTTTGCTTTTGGCTTACTATTAGAGTTCCCTTTGAAAATTTCCTTTCGACCTGCTTTTTGGCGTATCGCGCTGCCTGTAAGATGTATCTTTGTGCAACATTTATTTGACCGAAACAATTTTAGATTTTAAATTTTAGATTTTGAAATTGGGGAGCCAATACTGATAGCGTAGCGTGGCACTTTGTGCCATAGTCCTTGTTTCCCTCACTTGGTACTTGGCGTTGATTTTTGGTACAAGCCCCGTCCATCTTTGACGGAATTAATCCAAAATCGTAAATTTAAAAATCTAGGTTTTGTTTCGCTCCGCTCCAAGCTCTGCACTTTTAGGGTGGAGTTAATCCAAAATCCGTCTTGAAAAGCTTTGATGCCTGCGGCAAGCCCTTCGGGGAAGACCTTCGGTCTCGCTGCGCTAACGGGGGTTCGCAATCGACGGGAAGCGGAGCCACTCCGTTGGGCGGCTTTGCCGACTTGAAGGAAGTGGCGTCCAAGACTGCGACCCCCTCACCGCAAAGCGTCTACGGAGGAAACCTCCGCTCAAACTTTTCGCAAAATCCTAAATCCAAAATTGATTGACGTTTTGGGCAATGATGCATAGCGCCCGCCCCAAGCAGGCGATCGCTCAATCGTCGTATATTACCATTTTGGTACATATGTACCATTTAAAGCTTTTTACCACTCTCTTCAGATAGTCGCACTAGCTAAGATAGCCACGTAGAGTCGCCGATAGGAACAGAAGAATCTATCTATAGTATTGGCAATCAATCTTACTTTCTATCAACTATATTACCTCAGCAGGAAGAGGAAATGACACGACATCGCTAATAATAAACTTGCATCACATCAAACAAAAAATTTCTCTTCCTTGAGATTCATAACTGCATGAAGAAGTGAATTTTGAGTTTTCGTGAAAGTCTCATACTTATTGCTTTTCACAAATCTGTGTGGTATGTGACCATATGATACTAGCTTAGCATTTTTGGACAACAAATAAATTTAAAATAAGAAAGTCTGAGTTATGAATGACCAAGAGATGAAGAGCAAAATCAGTCGTGAGAGAGATTATTTACTGCAAAGGCTTTGGGACGCAAGAGTCATTGTATGTCTAGTATTGATTGCAGTGCTGGTGAGAATAGGCTATGGCGATAATAGACTCGCTCCTGCACAAGTTGTTAATACATATGATCTTAGCAAAAAGACAGACAATTTTACAGGTGAAACCGTGACAGTGAGAAGCCAACCGATAAAAAAAGTAGGTTTAGCTTCTTTCACGGTAAGTGATCAAAGATTATTAGGCGGCGAGCCTGTAGTAGTAGTGAACGCTTCGGGTCTAGCTTTCGATTTACCAACTGACAATGATACAAGAGTTCAAGTGACGGGTGATGTCCGTAACTTAAATATTCAAAGTATTGAGCGGGATTATAATCTCAATTTGCAGGACAAATCCTATAAAAATTATATCAATAAACCTGCGATCATTGCTAAGTCAATTCTATTAGCGCCTAGAGTTGGACAAATTACCCAAAACCCTCGCAAGTACTATGGTACAAGGGTTGCAGTTACGGGTAGTGTTGATAATATTCAAAGTCCCGTTTTGTTCACACTCGATGAAAGTTACTCCCTAGGTGCAGAAAATTTATTGGTTTTATTCATCGCAACACCAAAAAGGGTGATTAACAAAAATCAAACAGTAGGTATGGTGGGTGTTGTTCGTCCTTTTGTGGTTGCAGATATTGAACGAGAATACCGCATGACTTGGGATCAGAGGGTGAGACAACAGTTGGAAGCAGATTACAAAAATAAGCCTGTATTCGTTGCTGACACTATATACCCATAAATAACTCTATTATCTCTACTAGCTTGAATGACTTAGAAGGCGCAGGTTTAAGAGGTCGTTGAAAATAGGGTCTGTCCCGTTACAAAATAGGGCGGTGAGCAAATGCAACCCACTCGTCTAATCGTTTACAATCAACGATCTCAAATCCTGCTTTTGTTAGAGCTTTGTCAACATTATCCTCATGGGAGGCAGTAAAACCAGCTGTAATCAAAAGTCCCCCGTGTGCATCAGTTTGACGCAGCGCACGCTGGAAGTCATCAGCAAGAGCAATATGCATTCGTGCCAAAATATTCGCGACAATGAGGTCAAAAGTTTTTGTATCTTTGATGCTTGACACATTGTCGATAATGTCTCCACCCATCCAATGCCCCATTTCACTTCCAGATCCCAAGCTTCCTTTGATCACTTTTACCTGCTGTTCTACCCCGTTACAACGTACAGCGTCTTGAGTGGCTTCTACAGCAATGCGATCGTTGTCTAATGCCAAGACATTTGCCCCAAGCTTCGCCATTGCCACACTCAGAATACCTGAACCTGAACCCAAGTCTAAGACATTCATTGTGGGGATGATGTAATGCTCAAGCAGTTGAAGGCTGAGAATGGTTGCTGGGTGTAAACCACTGCCAAAACAGAGGGTTGTCTTCAGTCTCAAAGTGACTTCGTCTGCTGTTTGGGATTGATAAGATGCATCAGAAGTAAGGACAACGAAGCGTTTCCCAATCCGATGAATTCTGGAGTTGAGTCCGTTTGCGTCTGTGGGTTTGTCTTCAACCACAGTCGTCTGTATCGTAGTCGTTAGTCCAGTACGGTGCAAAGGCGAGAGCAAATTAACAATTTTTTCTACACGTGTCCTCGACTGGGCATCTAGTGGTAGATATAAGTAAATCGTGAATGTCCAGATCGGATGTGCAACATCTTGATCATCTGGGTGGGGTAGGTTAGCTTCTGTATATTCTACGATATTAATGTCACTAATATTGATAGTCTCTGCAAGCAGCGTACGAACCCAATCAATAGCCTCGTGTGTTGTATCAAGGCTTAACTCTATCCACGGCATATTTTCTTTTCTTCCTTAGCGTGCAGTCTGCATTGCATAAAACAAAAACTGACTGCACGGTGAAGCTACCGATCGCAGACAGCCTTTTCATCTTAACCAATGCTAGTACTCAGTTATCAGTTATCAGTTACCAGTTATCAGTTACCAGTTATCAGTTATCAGGTAGGAAACGGACTCGTCCACCCCTTGTTCCCTATTCCCTGTTCCCTATTCCCTGTTCCCTGTTCCCTGTTCCCTGTTCCCTGTTCCCTGTTCACTGATTTAAATCCCCGCACCATCTAAAAACTCTGAAATCACCAAATCACTATTGGACTTGCCATTGTTCGTTTGTGAGTCGCTGACTTGGAATGCGTGTACAGATGACTGCGCCTGTAATTCTTGGACTTGTTTTTCTAAAGCTTTGACTCGTTCAAATAAGGCGCGAATCACTTCTGCTTCCACATCCCGGAGTTTATTGTGAGCCAGAACATCGGCGATTTCCTTACCCTGACGAGTCACGCGCCCTGGAACCCCTACGACTGTGGTGTTGCTAGGCACATCTCGCAGCACTACTGAACCTGCCCCAATGCGGACATGCTCCCCAATATTAATGTTGCCCAATACCTTAGCACCCGCTCCCACAACAACGTGATTGCCGAGAGTAGGATGGCGCTTTCCTGTCTCTTTGCCAGTACCACCTAGGGTAACTCCTTGGTAAATTAAGCTGTAGTCGCCCACCACCGCTGTCTCACCAATCACCACTCCCATACCGTGGTCAATAAAAACTCCCGTACCAATCTTTGCTCCTGGGTGAATCTCAATCCCAGTCAAAAACCGACTGATATGGGAGATAAACCGAGGTATGAAGGGAATCCCCGTTTGATAAAGCCAGTGTGCCACTCGATGCAAGAGCATGGCTTGAAAACCTGGGTAACAGAACAACACTTCCAGCCAGTTACGGGCTGCTGGATCACGCTCATAAATCGTTCGCAAATCAGTTAGCAGCATAATTTGTTCCTATCTCGGGAAGTTTATAACAATTCAAAATTCAACAGCCTTGAGTCGAACCTGTGTAAAACTGGGCAACCCTCTCTACGAGTACTCGTGGTGCGCCTTACAGATACTCGTGGAGAGGGCAAAAAAGGCGCTTCATTCTCAATTATTGAACTTATTGATGAATTATTCCGCCTTTTTTGCCTTAGCGTAGCGAGCCGTAGGCTGGGTTGCCCAGTTTTACATACTTTTAATGAAAGCCCCCACACCAAATATCAACAGACAAGTCAAGTGTGTAAGTTATGTAATCAATGAAATCATTTGTAGGAATTGTCTTGGATAATCTACTGCAAATCGATAATATTATGATAATTTATGAATAACTAGCGCAATTTTATTACATTTAACACTCCCATGAGAATGAATCTGTCATAAAAATACGATAAACTTATCGATAAACAGTAGTATGTTGAGTACGGACTTGAATAGCCAAAACTATACTCTTTTGGATCTGTCTTCCAAAGTTGAATACGCGCTGCTAGCACTTTTAGAACTAGCAAGCAACAAGGAAAAAAAAACTCCTCTCACTATGAGTGAAATGACTGCTAAACAACCCATACCTGAACGCTATCTGGAACAAATTTTGACCAGTTTGCGGCGAGCAGGTGTAATACAGAGTCATCGTGGCTCGCGAGGAGGCTTTGTTCTAGCTCGTGAACCTTGGCAAATCACCTTGCTGGAGATTGTCACTTTGGTAGAAGGAGAACGTAAAGACAGAGAACCCTCTGTGACTTCCACTTTAGAAAGGGATTTGGTTCATGAGATCTGGGATCAAGCCAACACCGCCTGTATTAAGGTTTTACAGAACTATACACTCCAAGATTTGTATCAGCAAAGAGAAGCTCGCTTGCAGCAAGGTCCAATGTATTATATTTAGACATTCTCGCAATTACCATATGCAGATACCAAAAAACGTTATAGCATTAGGCAGGCGAATTCTTGTCGTTTGTTTCAAAGAGATTCCCAAACAGTTGGAGATCGTTCCTCACCGAACCAGTCACTTCTGCCAAAGATTCTATTGAAATGAGGATGGAGGAAATAACAGAAGAAGTAGACGACTCAAGTTTTATCAGAGAAACCATCCTGGTTGACCCAACAGCCACCTCACACAGGAATCACAAAGATTCAATGATCGGATTTACCAGGGACTACCATCTTATTCTAACAATGCTTGTAAAAAGGTGCAGCGTGCAGGGGTTGAGTCTACTAAACGTGTAAAAATCAGCACGACTCCGTACTCCTAACACTCCACACTCAGTATCATCACTCAACTATAACTGTGTTTAATGACTCCAGAGGAAAACTAAAGACGTAATAGACAACCCCAATTCCAAGAAGTATAACAGCAAGGCTAGAGAGGATGACCAATCGGCCTGCTGGTTGGTAGGTATCCTCCTCAATATCACGGCGTACAGCAAGATAATGCTGGGTTGAAAGCATGACTGTCAACAAACCAACTAATGAAAAGGCTAAACCTAACTTCCAACCATCACCCGGAGCTTGAGGTGCAAGAGGAGGACGAAGAATACGCAAGCGGACAATCAAAACACCAAACCCCATTAAGGAAATTCCACTCCTCATCCATGCAAGATAAGTACGTTCATTTGCTAAATGTTCCCGCACTTTATCTGTTGAACTAGGTTTATTTGACTTTTCTTTTTCTGAAGTTTCTGCATTAGCCTTCATAAATTTGAATGGTAGTTGCATACAAAACTTTTTAATCTTTTTGATGAATTGGAATCAAGTTTACTTATGTGAAAGTTTCTTTTCCTCTGTCTTATTCTATATTCAAAATTTGACAAGAAAAATTAATAGTGTTATCTTGATAATTGTGAATTATACCGGTTAATTAGTCAAATTTGACTGTATTCAACAATACTTTTTTTTAAAAATATTTGCTCACACAACAATTTAAAACAAATTGAAATGACTTTCACTTGTTAAGACGGACTTGATATAGTAATCCTATTTGATTTTTTAAAATTGTGCATGTTCAGATTGCCGACTTATCAAATAAGTCTGTGATCTTGTTGTTCACAAATAATTTAGGACTGCTATATGATCTTTAATTTGGTTGAGCAACTTAATCAAAAAAAAAGAAAAACACTGTGATTAACATCTAAAAAGTCATCTCAAGAGGACTTACGCTATCAGCCAGCCAAGAAGATAAGTTCTTGGCTGTCCAGTTGACACAACAAACGAGTGCTGTTCAGTGATTAATTGGTGCATTGAGAGCAGCTTGGAAAAGTATCATGATGTTTATCTTTTTTTATTGATATCAAGTCAAAAAAAATGACATTTTTTGACTCTTAACTTAATAACTCAATTTTTTTCAACTTCAGATACTATTTCAGATGTTTTCCAAAGGTTCCTGTTTAGAGTTAGCAAACAAAAACTACCTGTGATAAAAGTGAGTACGGCTAAACTAGGATTTTCCAAAGTGTGACAGTCCACCAGAATCAAAACACCCAATCCAATCAGAACAAAGGGAATGAGTTGATGACCGTAGCGCGTTAGGGCATCCACCATAACTGGTATACGAGTTAACTGGTATGCTGCATAACACCAAACTCCCACCAGGGAGAAAAAGACTCCAAGGATAACTGCTAAACTCTCCCAGGTACTGCTAGCAAACAACGGTGCGTAGATAGCAATGTTGTCACTCCCATTAGCTATTGTTACTGCAGCGACACTGTAGCTTTGGGGGGACAAAAAGCTAGTGAACCAGGGTCTATCTAATTCTTCTTGTTCTATCTGTGCTTCGGGATTATCGCTATCCTCCTGGTTTAACCAGCGAGTGATACCAATCACAATAGGAGCAACTCCTAGCAATCCAATCCAAGACTGCGGTAGGATGAGACTGCCCAAGAAACTAGGCAGGCTAGCAATAACCAGGACACTGAAACCAAGGTATTGACCCGTAACGATGTGACGACGACGGAAGATTGCATTGACCTGAGAGAAAAACAAAGACAGAATCACAATGTCGTCAAGATTGGTAGCAGCGAAGGCAGACAGTCCAGTGGGAATTGCGGTATATAAGCTCATTTGGTGTTTATCCTTAATTCTTGTGTTCGCGTTGTCTGAGGTAACCTTACCTTTCCTCATCAAGCGATGAAGAAATCACCACTGGGCAAGGAGTTGCAAATGTGTCGTGAATTTCATCGATACCCTTCTGCATTGAGCGAATGATTGCTGGAGAACGGCGTCTTTGCATGAAGAACCAGCCACAAGTCACCAGCAGATAGATCAAGAAGTAGTGGGAGCGATGACGGCAAACGATTGTGCCAGTACTTCTCCAAATGATAGACAGTTCGGCTTTAACCTGTGAGCACTCTTTTTGTGTCGAGTTTGGTCAGTAATGGTCATGTGAGCAAATTTCCAACAGTGTAGATGTCTTCGTAAAACTGGTAAACTTTAGCCTTAACAAGGTTCCTCTGCTGTGGCACAGTCTCACTTTATTGCTCCGTATCAGTAAAAGCAAATATTCTTTTTTGTCAAAGTCATAGATTGAATTTATTAATTTTTCTATTCTTTTTTTGATCAAAACTAGGGCAGATAATTTAATAAATTTAATAATTTTTTTATAGATAGGACAAGTATTATCCCTTTTGTCCTATATTAAATAAAAAGGCATAGAAAAAGCCGATGCCAATTACAAAGCCAAGCTCCACCTCAGATTTAGTCCGTGAACTGCGCCAACACCTCAATCTTTCTCAAGAACGGTTTGCTGCACAATTAGGTGTTTCATTCAAAACCGTGAATCGTTGGGAGAACGGACATAGTACGCCGTCCCCAATGGCACTTAAGTTGATTAAAGACCAGCTGGTGCGGATGGGTGTGTCGGGAAAAGCATTATTGAATCAGTATTTCCCAGAGATGGAGCTTGGCGATGACCTGTGAAAAGCAAAAGCAGATTAATCTAGAAGACATTCTGATTACGGAAGAACTGTCTCGTCGCTTGCCCAAAACAATTGACTTGCAAGCCGAGAACCAAGCCCTGCATACTCTGGCTCGGCAACTAGCTCAATCGCCGCAAATTATGCTCAAAACCCTTGTTGGTGTAGCGAGGGATCTTTGTCAAGCGGGAACTGCTGGGGTCAGCTTACTAGATCTCACCCCCACAGGAGAGTCAATTTTCCATTGGGTAGCACTGGCTGGAGAGTTTGAGGAATATGAGCAGGGGACATGCCCAGGCGATTTTAGCCCTTGTGGGGTGTGTCTAGAACGGCGATCGCCCCAGCTTTTTTTGTACCCCGAACGGTATTTTACTTATTTACAACAAGCGAAACCCGCGATTATTGAAAGTTTAGTCATTCCTTTAGTCATTGATGAGCAACCGCTAGGCACGATTTGGATCGTGTCTCACGATGAGCAACGGCACTTCGATAGCGAAGATGTGCGGCTGATGACGAGTTTGGCAAACATTACTGCTGCTGCTTTAGGTAGCAGTCGCGCCTGTCAAACGGCTATTGATGCTCAACAGGCACTGCACGAGAGCCAAGCCCACATGCAGAGCCTGCTCACAAATATACCAGGGATGGTTTATCGCTATATTTCCGGAGCCGATGGTTCAGATCGCTTTACCTTTGTTAATTCGGGTTGCTGTGACTTGTTTGAAGTAGAGCCATCAGCGGCGTTAGAAGACGCTGGTTTAATTTGGAACCAGATTCATCCTAACGATCGCTCCTCATTTCAAGCGTCGGTTATTACAGCCGTTGAGAACTTTCTTGCTTGGGACTGGCAAGGCAGAATTATTACGCCTAGTGGCAAACTCAAGTGGATTCAAGGCAGGTCGAGTGGGTTACGAACCGCAGACGGAGATGTTTGGGACGGCTGGCTGATAAATATTACAGATCGCAAACAAATCGAACAAGCCCTGCGAGAAAGTGAGGAGCTAAAGCAACGTGTTCTCGATAGCAGTAAAGACTGCATCAAAGTTTTAACTTTAAACAGCGAAATCCTCTACATTAGTAAAAATGGGCTGTGCCTCTTAGAAATCGACGATCCTGCATCTGTCCTCAATGCTGACTGGGCTAGTTTTTGGCAGGGCGAAGATTATGAAAATGCTCAAGCCGCGCTCGCCGCTGCTAGAATAGGGAATATTGGTCGATTTCAAGGGTATTGTCTCACTCTAAAGGGTCAGCCGAAATGGTGGGATGTTATCGTCACACCGATTTTAGATGCGTCCGGACAAGTTGTCCAAATCTTATGCATTTCACGGGATATTACCACAGCAAAGCGAATTGAAGCTGATCGCCAACAAGCTGAAATGGCGCTGCGAGAAGCACACGTGCAATTAGAATCTGCTTTGGCGGCTGGATCAGTTTACACCTGGCGCTGGAACATTCCCACTGATCGCGTCATTGTTAATACTGCGTTTGCTCACTTGTTTGCCGTAGATCCGGCGATCGCGACCACAGAAGGATTGCCCATCGAGCTGTTTATCGATGCCATCCACGAAGAAGACCGCGATAGCGTTTCGGCCGCAATTAATCAAGCGATGTCATCGGGTAAGGGCTATGCCGCCCAATACCGCGTTCGGACTGTCAGTGGCGGGGAGCGATGGCTGTCGGCATGCGGGCGAGTCGAGTATGATGCGGCTGGCAACCCCGTTTCTTTTCCTGGCGCACTAGTTGATATTACCTATCTAAAACTTGCCGAAGATGCCTTGCGCGGTTCGGAAGAACGCTATCGAACGCTGTTTGAGTCCATTGATGATGGCTTCTGCATCATCGAAATGCTGTTTGATGAAAACAATACGCCGATTGATTACCGCTTTTTGCAAACCAATCCGGCATTCGAGAAACAAACGGGACTCATACAAGCTGTTGGCAAAACGGCGCGTCAGCTCATTCCAAATCTTGAAGCTCACTGGTATGAGATTTACGGCAAAGTCGCACTGAGTGGCGAATCAATTCGCTTCGAGAATGGTTCTGAAGTGATGAACCGTTGGTTTGAGGTGTATGCCTGCCGTGTTGGACAGCCAAACAGCTGCAAAGTTGCCATTCTGTTCAAGGATATCACCGAGCGCAAGCGCATCGAAGCCGAACGAGAACAAATCCTGCAACGAGAACAAGCCGCCCGCGAAGCCGCTGAACGCGCAAATCAAATTAAAGATGAATTTTTAGCGGTACTGTCTCACGAGTTGCGATCGCCCCTCAACCCAATCTTAGGCTGGTCGAGTATGCTTCGCAACGGTAAATTAAATGCCGCAAAAACAGCTTATGCTTTGGAAACAATCGAACGCAACGCTAAGCTACAGGTACAACTGATTGAGGATTTGTTAGATGTCTCTCGCATATTGCGTGGCAAACTCAGTCTCAACATGGCTAGAGTTAACCTGGCATCAACAATCGAAGCTGCAATGGAAACCGTACAGTTAGCAGCTCAAGCTAAATCGATTCGAGTTGAAACGGTGTTTGAAAAAGAGGTGGGGCAAATCCTTGGGGATTCTGCTCGCTTACAGCAAATCATCTGGAACTTACTTTCTAACGCTGTTAAGTTTACACCCTCTGGTGGAAGCGTGGAAATTCAACTCAACAGCATGGGATCGCAAGCTCAAATTCAAGTTAAGGATACAGGCAAAGGTATTACTCCAGACTTCCTTCCCCATGTCTTTGAATACTTCCGCCAAGCCGATAGCACAACAACTCGAACATTTGGCGGATTAGGGTTAGGGTTGGCGATCGTTCGTCACTTGGTGGAACTGCACGGGGGAACCGTTCACGCAGACAGCCCAGGAGTAGGACAGGGGGCTACATTCACCGTCAGGCTGCCGGTTTTAAACGATCAAGGCTTCGGACATTTGGATGAATCAACTTCTTCATTTCTCATCGGGAATTCCTCATCGCTCCCCCTTGCAGATCTGCGAGTTTTGCTAGTCGATGACGATACAGACACACGAGATTTGATTACTTTTATACTAGAGCAAAGTGGTGCCCTGGTTACGTCAGCAACTTCCGCAATAGAAGCTTTGGAAACTTTTAAGCAAACAAACTTTGATGTATTGATCTCAGACATTGGAATGCCTGAGATGGACGGCTATATGCTAATGCGACAAATTCGGGCAATCACATCCAAACAAGGCAGAGATGTTTTAGCTTTAGCCCTGACTGCTTATGCCGGAGAAATTAATCAACAGCAAGCGATCAGAGCAGGATTTCAAAGACATATTAGCAAACCAGTTGAGCCAGAGGATTTGGTAAAGCTTATTGTTGATCTGATTAAAGCGAGCAAATAAGATCTACCAAGTTTTTATCATACATTTATTTTGTAGATGTCTAGTTAACAAATGATCATTATCTTGGCTGTTCTTTTCTTAGGATAATACTTATGGTAATGTTTATTATGCAAGTCTTTATCAGCTTTTTCACAACTCAGTATTGAAACAAAATAAAGCTGTCATGTGACTTGTTATACGAAAGCAGCTCATTTTTTTGAGTAGTATTTATCCACACAAGTGAAAGGCAAACATGTCAGAAAAATTTTATTTTTAAATACGGTAGTTGCCTCTAATTACCGTACAATACTAGGAAGTCATCAACCATAGTGGTCAGACTCAACACCCAAAAAGCCTTAAGGTTCAAAATGACGCTTGAGCAGTTGCGAATTTTTTTGGCAGTTGCGGAACTGATGCACTTTACCCGTGCTGCAGAAACGCTTTATATCACTCAACCAGCTGTTAGTGCAGCAATTCAAAGTTTGGAAGCAGAATATGGAGTCAGACTATTCCATAGGATTGGTCGCCATATCGAAATTACTGATGCGGGTAAATTACTCCAAATGGAGGCGCAGAAAGTTCTTGACCAAGTTTCTTTAACTGAGCGAGGCTTGAAAGAACTGAACAATTTGCAACGCGGTGAATTAAAGCTGGGATCAAGTCTCACCATTGGTAACTACTGGTTACCAGAGAAAATTAGCCAGTTCAAACGCCAATATCCTGGTATTCATATCGATTGTACGCTGGGTAATGCAGAAGAAATTTGCGAAGGGACTGCTACAGGACTTTTTGATTTTGGTTTAGTAACAGGAGACGTTAAACCCTCACTGAAGAACTATTTGGAGCAGGAAGTTGTGGGGAGCGATCCCCTGCAAATTGTGGTTGGCACATCTCACCCCTGGTTTAAGCGGACAGAAATTTGCCCAGCAGAACTGCTAGCAACCAGTTGGGTGATGCGAGAGCCAGGTTCGGGAGCACAGCAAATGTTTGAGCAAGCTTTACAAAATTGGGGAATTGAACTGACTCAGTTGGATATTGTTCTCGTCTTGAGCAGTAGCGAGATGGTGAAAGCAGTGGTTGAAAGCGGTGTTGGTGCTGCCGCCATTCCAGAATTGATGGTCAAAAAAGAAATACAGCTATCTACACTTCACGCCGTTCGTGTGGTAGATAGAAACTCTGGCACCGAGCTAGACATTGTTCAACCTGTTTGGAAGCTCAAACACAAACAACGTTTTCAAACCCGAGTTGCGATCGCCTTTGAACAGATTTTGAGCGCTGTGCAAAGTCCAGAGTCAAAAAGCATGCCCTTGAGCGAAGCGAAGGGTCAAAACTCAAAAGTTTTGGAGTCGGAACTCAACTAAATCTATTTTTGGAATGCTTTGGACAAAATATCCGCTGGAGGAAAATAAGTACTTATACTTATTAATCACTTTTTTTTATTAAAGTGACAAAGAAAAATATTTGATTTTATTAGTGGTCTTCTTTATAGTTGTCGTAAACCTACCAGCATATAGATTATCGAGATATTGCCTGTGTGGTTCTAATTTTAATGGTTAGGCTGACACTCAGCTTGCTCACAGGTAATAACTAAATGGGTCTATATATTCTCGTCTATGGAACTCTCTAATAAAACTGAGTACGCGGTTCTTTCCCTGATAGCGCTAGCAGCCTGTTATTCTAGCGGTGAATCATTACAAATCCGGGAAATAGCAGCGCGACAAAACATACCAAACCGCTATTTGGAAGAACTTCTGGCGACATTAAGGCGTGGAGGTTTAATTAAGAGCATACGCGGCGTCAAAGGTGGCTATGTTCTGGCACGAGAACCCCAAAAGATTACAGTTCTAGATGCTTTCCGTTGTATGGAACAAGCAGACGCAGATGTGCCCAAGCAGAATTCCACCCCCACATCAGCAGAAACTGAAGTTATTCAAGAGGTTTGGCAAGAAGGGTGTGAGGCAGCTTACTCTGTTCTACAGAAGTATACCATCCATGACATTTGTGAGCAACGAGCGAAAGGACGACAGATGGAATCTATGTACTACATCTAGCCTTGCGTTGGATTCGCGGAAAATCTTGATTTGTTGGGGAGCCAGTGCGAATGACGGCTTTCCCGACAGAGGCATCTGGCGTTGGGCACTGCTTAGCTTCCCATATTATTGGCGTGGCGTGAGTAGCAGAGTGCCCACCCAACGACGTTGGAGGAGCATAAAATTTTGCACGCCCTCCGGGAAGCCTTATACCGCTTTTTGGAGCAGCAGAAAAGCTTAAAATCAGTGTCAGTGATAATGATAAGAATAGAAAAATAGAATGATTTTGATGATTTAAATAACTAATATTTAGCTTTAAAGATTGACATTTTACAACTAGAGTGGTTTCCAAGCAGAATGAGAGTTAAGAACACTCACGCCAGAAGATTGTTGGAGGCACAAGCGTATGGTTGCACTCACTGCTCGTTCTGAAAATACTCAATCCCACGATCGCTTGACTATGCAAATAGTCGATCTTGGGGATGAAACGATCGCTATTCGTTCTCTGGATTGGGATCGCGATCGCTTCGACATCGAGTTTGGATTGAACAATGGTACAACCTATAATTCGTTTTTGATTCAAAGTGAGAAGACAGCTCTAATTGACACCTCTCACCGCAAGTTTCAGCAGTTGTATTTAGATGTCTTGAAGGGATTGATTGACTTCTCAACGCTGGATTATTTAATTATTAGTCATACTGAACCGGATCACAGTGGACTTGTTAAAGAGGTGTTGCAGTTAGCTCCTCAGGTAACAGTAGTAGGAGCAAAAGTTGCCATCCAGTTCCTGGAAAATATGATACATCAGCCATTTCAATCGCTGATAGTTAAGAATGGCGACCGCCTCGATTTAGGCAACGGACATGAGTTAGAATTCGTGAGTGCCCCCAATCTCCACTGGCCTGATACTATTTTTACCTACGATGCTAAAACCCGCATCCTCTTCACTTGCGATGCTTTTGGGATGCACTACTGCGACGATCACACCTTTGATGAAGATCCAGAATTAATCGAAGCCGATTTTAAATATTACTATGAGTGCCTGATGGCTCCAAATGCCCGTTCCGTGCTGTCTGCTATCAAGCGGATGGAAAAATTAGATATCGGCACAATCGCCACAGGGCACGGACCTTTATTACAACATCATTTGTCAGACTGGGTGAGTTGCTATCAGAAATGGAGTCAAGAACAGGCAAAAACAGATACCCTCGTTGCCCTGTTCTACTGTGAAGATTACGGCTTTTGTGACCAATTGGCAAGAGCGATCGCTCATGGCGCCCAGAGAAATGGGGTAGCGGTAGAACTGGTAGATTTAAATACTGCTGAACCTCATGAAGTCCGGGAATTCGTCAACCAAGCCACGGGTTTGGTGATTGGTATGCCATCCCAATCGAATCAAAATGCCCATGCAGCTTTAAGTACCATTCTCGCAGCTGCACACCGTAAGCAAGCAGTCGGACTGTTTGAAAGTGGTGGTAGGGAAGATGAACCAATTTATCCGTTGCGTAATAAGTTTCAAGAAATCGGTCTAACCGAAGCTTTTCCACCCATTTTGGTGAAAGAACCACCAACGCACATCACCGAACAAATGTGTGATGAAGCGGGGACTGATATTGGACAGTGGTTGACTCGCGATCGCACGATCAAACAAATCAAAGCCATAGATAATGATTTAGAACGAGCATTGGGACGCTTAAGCAGTGGACTCTATATTATTACCGCCCAGAAAACAGATGTCACCAGTGCCATGTTAGCTTCTTGGGTGATGCAAGCGAGCATGAATCCTTTGGGAGTTGCGATTGCAGTTGCCAAGGATCGGGCAATTGAATCATTACTCCACGTAGGCGATCGCTTTGTTCTCAACGTCTTAGAGGAAGACAACTACCAAACCTTAATGAAACACTTCCTCAAGCGTTTCCCTCCCGGTGCAGATCGATTTGCAAACATCAAAACCTACCCCGCCAGCAATAACTGTCCCATTTTGGCAGATGCACTGGCATATATGGAATGTGAAGTCACGACGCGAATCGAGTGCAGCGATCACTGGATTATTTACAGCAGCGTCCAAACTGGCAGAGTCGCCAAACTAGATGCCTTCAGCGCCGTCCACCATCGCAAGGTTGGCAACCACTATTAACTGCAAACTACCTTCCTCCCTCACTCCCCTACGATGTACATACATCTCGCTTTTCACCTCACCCTCGCTTTTAGCTGCGCTAAAATCTTTCCCTCTCCGGAGTTCGGAGAGGGATGCCCGACAGGGCAGGGTGAGGTTTTGCGGGGATAAGCGGGTAATTCAAGGACTTGTGTGTACACCGTAGCCCTCACTCCCTTTCTCCCTCTTTCCCTCTCATAGGAGTTTTTAGACAATGCAATTACTCAAAAACATACCAGTCAAACCTGTGAAGCGGGAAAGCTGGTTAAATCTCGGTCGAATTGTGCAAGCACTGGAATTGGTTCAGGACTTGATTGTGATTTCGCTGTGCATCGGGCTATTTAGCTTTATGGTGCTACAAATCCGCGCCATGTTCCTCTCTCTCATCCCCCCGATTCAGTTCCACAGCGTCACAGCAGATATCCTGTCGTTGCTGATTTTAGTAGAGTTATTTCGTTTGTTGATCATTTACCTGCAAGAGCAACGAGTTTCTATTGGAGTCGCCGTAGAAGTGTCAATTGTTTCTGTGTTGCGAGAAATGATTGTACGAGGTGTATTAGAAACGTCATTTATGCAAGTCTTAGCCGCCTGTGCTTTCTTAGTGGTGTTAGGGGTGTTACTGGTTGTGAGAGTTTGGCTACCTCCAACCTTTGAAGGTATCGATCCAGAACACCAAGTCTCAAAGCGATACAAAAACCGCCTCGCCCAAGAAGAAATACCTGAATCTCAGACTCATGTTGAGTTCTGAAAATTTATCCTGTGATCCAACCATCAACAACCAACCCATTACTATACTAATGCAAACTCTAGCCCCCACAACCAGCCGCCCTCGTGACGTTCAAGTTGCTGAAATTACGACTCATACTTTGGTTTTGCGATCGCGCACTTGGGAACGCCTCAAGTTTGAAGTTGAATACGCCCGCCAAAAAGGAACAACAGCGAATTCCTATCTTATCCAAGCTGATCGGACTGCTTTAATTGACCCTCCGGGCGAGTCTTTTACCCAGATTTTCTTACAAGAACTTAACAAACACGCTCTATTGACCCAATTAGATTACATAATCCTCAATCACGTCAATCCTAACCGGATGGCTACCCTCAAAGTCCTCCTCGAACAAGCACCCCAAGTTAAGATTGTCTGTTCTAAACCAAGTGCAAATGTTCTAAAAACGATTTTCCCTGAGTGGGAGTCGAAAATTCACCTGGTTCGTTCCGAAGACACTCTAGATTTGGGACAAGAACATCAACTGCAATTCGTGACTGTACCGACTCCCCGTTGGGCGGATGGAATGTGTACTTACGATTATGCGACCCGTATTCTCTACACTGACAAATTTTTTGGGGTTCATGTTTGTAGCGATGTTGTTTTTGATGAGGATTGGAAGCAACTGGATGCGGATCGCCACTACTATTTTGACTGTCTGCACGCCACCCAGGCAAAACAAGTGGAAGCAGCCTTAGAGAAATTAGCACCCTTAAAAGCCAAATTTTATGCACCTGGTCATGGTCCGATTGTCCGTTACAGCCTCAGTCGCTTTACCTACGATTACCGTCAATGGTGCCAGGAACAGAAAACCCAGGAATTGCGAGTTGCCTTGCTTTATGCCTCAGCTTATGGTAACACAGCGACTTTAGCACAGGCGATCGCTCAAGGGTTAATTCAAAATGGGATTGCAGTCGAATCTATTAACTGCGAACTAGCAGAACCCAGCGAAATTACCCGTGCAGTGGAAGCTTGCAATGGCTTCATTATCGGTTCTCCTACATTAGGAGGTCATGCACCCACTCAAGTTCAAACTGCCTTGGGAATTATTCTATCAGCAGCGACGAAAACTAAACTAGCAGGAGTTTTTGGTTCCTACGGCTGGAGTGGTGAAGCCACCGATTTGATTGAAAACAAATTGTTGGATGCCAATTTTCGTTTAGGGTTTGAAACTATCCGCGTTCGCTTCAGTCCCACTGAGTCCACTTTGCAGCAGTGTCAGGATGCGGGGGCAGAATTTGCCCAAGTCTTGAAAAAGAAAAAGAAGCTGCGTACACCTCGCCAAGCTTTGACAGAAGCCCAAATTGACCGAACACAACAAGCCGTTGGGCGCATCATCGGTTCTCTGTGCGTCCTCAGTTCTCGACGCGGTGACAGCCATAGTGGTATCCTCACCTCTTGGGTTTCTCAAGCTACCTTTAATCCTCCTGGTTTGATGATTGCGATCGCTCAAGATCAAAATGCCGATGCGATTATTCATCCTGGTGATCAATTTGTCCTCAACATTCTTAAGGAAGGACGCAACCTGCGGCGATACTTTTCTTATCGCAGTACTCCAGGAGACAATCCCTTTGCTGAGTTGGCGACTCAAAGTGCTAACAACGGTTGCTTAATTCTCAGTGATGCCCTCACCTATCTGGAATGTACCGTCCAACAGCGGATGGAATGTGGCGATCGCTGGTTAATCTACGCAACTGTAGACGAGGGCAAAGTTTTAGAATCGATAGGCGTGAGTGCGATCGAGCACCGCAAATCAGGTAGCTATTAAGTAGATGGGCGTAAATAAACAGAACTATATTGCAATGGGGAAAGGGGGAAAACCTTTTCCCTTACAAAAGGTTACATACTTCGGGAAAATTAGTACCAACCTACTTAGACCTGTTGCAAAAGTACCAATTGCTATGACTTGGGTCAAAGTTAAAGACGTAGCGACATAACGTACCATTTGACTTTTTGGCTCTATTGTTGATTTTTGCTAGGTCATTTCTTGCATATGCGACTCTTCGTCGGTCGGGGAGCGCTTTGCCATGCTGTACTAGCAAAATATTCTCTGTCAGTTTTTGCAACACAACGTTTACCCTGACCAGAATACTAGCAATTTTTTCTATTTCTATCCCAAAGGTGCATAAGGTGATCGGTGCTGACATTTATATAAGAATGTAGAACAAAAGCTAATTCATGTTTAACTTCTGTTCTGCAAATCAACTAAGGATTCACGCAGACAATCAAATTTTTGTCAATGCGTCAGTCCAAGTTACAGCTTCAATAGTATTTGACACTAAACCAACACAAGGAGAGAAAATCGCATGAACAGCGATAATCAGTTTGTCCAGTTTGTCCAACAAGTCTCTCAATCCCAAGAGCTACAACAGCAAATCCAGCAGGGAGTTCAAGGGGAGCGGGAAGGCTTTCAAGCAGCTGGGGAGAGCTTTTTGAATAAGGTAGTGGAGTTAGGTAAAGCAAACGGCTACAATTTCACCACAAATGAAGTTCAACAGTGGTTGCACAGTCGTCGCGAAAGCACCGGGGAAAGCGAGTTGTCCGACGAACAATTGGAGGCCGTTGCAGGTGCGAGCAAGACACAACAAAGGTGTGGTATTCCTACGGGCGGTCGTATGGTCGCCTGCCCCCCTAGTCTTTGACACTAAACCAACACAAGGAGAGAAAATCACATGAACAGCGATAATCAGTTTGTCCAGTTTGTCCAACAAGTTTCTCAATCCCAAGAGCTACAACAGCAAATCCAGCAGGGAGTTCAAGGGGAGCGGGAAGGCTTTCAAGCAGCTGGGGAGAGCTTTTTGAATAAGGTAGTGGAGTTAGGTAAAGCAAACGGCTACAATT
>JAESFI010000086.1_pt1 | contig 116963 bp, 100 predicted proteins | sample 9269361 | NCBI WGS metagenome assembly JAESFI01 (sample SAMN14504119, study PRJNA617095) | algae metagenome | isolation source: Brasilonema angustatum HA4187-MV1 and co-occurring heterotrophs from moss... | place: USA: Manoa Valley, Honolulu, Hawaii | collected 2009-07-20
CATTATTTTTCTGGTTTGAAGCTTGCTGTAATGGTGAAACTTCTTCTTGAAGTGGTATCGTTTGCTCAGAAACTAATGCGGTTGTTTCTAAATTCGGTGTTGTCGGGTTAAATGTCTGGTTTGAAGCTTGCTGTAATGGTGAAACTTCCGAAGTTTGAGGTGATGCTATAGGCTCAAAAACAGGTGCAGTTGTTTGTGTATTTGGTGTTGTTGGGTTAAATGTCTGGTTTGAAGCTTGCTGTAATGCTGAAACTTCTTCTTGAAGTGGTATCGTTTGCTCAGAAACTGATGCGGTTGTTTCTAAATTCGGTGTTGTCGGGTTAGATGTCTGGTTTGAAGCTTGCTGTAATGGTGAAACTTCCGAAGTTTGAGGTGATGCTATAGGCTCAAAAACAGGTGCAGTTGTTTGTGTATTTGGTGTTGTTGGGTTAAATGTCTGGTTTGAAGCTTGCTGTAATAGTGAAACTTCTTCTTGAAGTGGTATCGTTTGCTCAGAAACTAATGCGGTTGTTTCTAAATTCGGTGTTGTCGGGTTAAATGTCTGGTTTGAAGCTTGCTGTAATGGTGAAACTTCTTCTTGAAGTGGTATCGTTTGCTCAGAAACTGATGCGGTTGTTTCTAAATTCGGTGTTGTCGGGTTAAATGTCTGGTTTGAAGCTTGCTGTAATGGTGAAACTTCTGAAGTTTGAGGTGATGCTGTAAGCTCAGAAACATCCACCGTTGTTTCTGTATTTGGTGTTGTTGGGTTAAATGTTTGAGTTGAAGCTTGCTGTAATGGTGAAACTTCCGAAGTTTGAGATAATGCTGTAGGCTCAGAAACATCCACCGTTGTTTCTGTATTTGGTGCGATAGCATTATTTTTCTGGTTTGAAGCTTGCTGTAATGGTGAAACTTCTTCTTGAAGTGGTATCGTTTGCTCAGAAACTAATGCGGTTGTTTCTAAATTCGGTGTTGTCGGGTTAAATGTCTGGTTTGAAGCTTGCTGTAATGGTGAAACTTCATGTTTACCCTTCTTATTAGTCTTGGAGGATTTGGTTGTTTTTTTTGGTTGAGGTTTAGAATCTGATGTCGGTTTGGATTTTGTTTTTCTCTGAGATTTGGGTTTATTGTTTGCTTTTTTACCCAGAGGTGTATCTAAATCACCTAAATTATTTGAACTTAATGTCTCCGCTAGTTCATTGTTATTAACACTACTTTGATGACGAACTGATAATACATCATCACTATTAGTACTTATGTCCTCATTTTGAGAGTAGCTTTCTAGTTCGGGAAATAAATCAATATTTCCATCACTATCATTCCAATAATTCAAATTTGCTAAAGAATCGGTGTTTAAAAATTTATTGTTTTGATGACTTGGCAATAAAAATTTTGATATAGTTAGCGGTGTATACTTAGCAATAGGAGAAGCGGAATTACTGAGACGATGATTAGATTCTTGCGTCAAAGTTAATCTATTGGGTTGGCATAAAGATTCAGCTAAGCCGAGTCTATTGACTTTACTTGCCAATGGTTGAATATCCATATAGTTCTATTTTGGTATTACTTAGACTCAAAGAATCCTGATTTCATTATCCGTGTTGTCTTATTACCTCCACCTTTTTCTTTCCCGAATTGTAAACCTTCATAAGCTAAAGTTAATTCCTCAATTGCTGCTGCATTTCCATCTGCTTGCAATGCAGGCGCCTTCCATCCAATAGGAACAGCACCAATAAGTGTCCAACTCATCATCGTTTCACCTGCTTGATTAAAAACCAAAATATTTACATTGCGTCGAGATGTTTTTCCCTGTTCATCAAAAACTTCACTTATCCAATTCCAAAAACCTGGATGGTCAGTAACACCCCGCTTCAATGTCACGTCATTAAACTGGACTTGTCCCAAATACACCCTCTGTTGGTCGTTAACACCTCCCTCGTGGATAACCTTTTTCTGAATTTGGGCGCCTAGTCCTGAACATTCAGTGAAAGACGCTGCTATAGCGCTTTCGATCTCGATATAAAACCGATTGGTTGTAACATAATTTAGTTCATGAGTAATGTTGCTATTATTACTACCTGCCATCAGAACCACCTTTTTTGACCGTAGTTACTTACTCTCTCTCGCTGATTACGAATATCTTCAAGTAACAGTTCATACACTCTGCGGGTGAGTGTATTTAACAAAAGCGAGTCTTTAAGACATCGTTCTGCATATGAGGATACTCTGCTTGGATTAGATACTGCTGAAATACCAACATATCCTCCGGTTCCACCAACGTCCCCAAGAGGTGTGTAAAAGACTTCTGTTTTCTCTAAGTCCATAATTGTTATGTTTATTTCTAACGCGATGTTCAGATTCCCGACTTCGTAAAAGTTGTCGGGAATCTAATGTACCGCATCTGCTATTAAATCTAGGCTAAAGGCAGAGCATCAGAATCAAAAGTAGCCAAAGGTCTAACTTGTAGATACTCGGATTTTAATTCTCAATTATCAACAAAACCAGATATTTAGGTTGCGATCGCGTAGCCTGTATTGTAAAACCTAATAAATTAAGTCTCTACATGTGGGGTATAATTACATCACTGCGATCGTAAAAGTCACTAGACCATCTTGACCAAGCTGTAAAGAATCACCGTTGAGTATGCGGTAAGATACACCGGAATTAAGAAGATTACCGTTTAAATAAACACCATTTGTACTGGTATCAACAATCATATAAGCATTTTGCGACCAGTCCCAAAATATACGGGCATGGCGTCGAGAAACAATTCCTTCGTGAGAAATACCAGTTAGGTCAATTTCTGGTGGAGTTGGCATATTTTGACTTCTACGCCCTATCGAACCACCTTCACTCCTCAATTGAAACTCTCTACCGGTAGAGTGGACAAGTTTCAAAACTGGCAGTCTTGGAGGAGTTGCGTTGTAAACAGGGGGTGTTGGGGGTGAGTATTCGCGCTGCTGGTATTGTGTTGCGTAAGGAGGAGGTTGATAGCTTGGTTGTTCCTGTATTGGTGCTTGTGGTTGAGCTGGTTGTGAGTTGATTGGGTTACTTGGTGTAGAAGGAATGACATTACCCAAAGGAGTCGAACACCAAGGACATACCTTGGCATTGTTTGGCAAAGCACGATTAAAATATTCGCAGTTAGGGTTAGGGCACCGATTTGCAGGCATCATTTCTTATATCATTAGGCATAGGTTGTAAGGGGACAAGACCTACCTTATTAAGTAAACACTGACCTTGAAGGGTTTGTAGCAGTTGAGCAAAAATAAAACCTCCTAACTGACGAGTATTGTCTTTAGGATACACTACATACAAAGGATATCCCAAAGGATACAAAGGATAATTTGGTGTTTCATTTGGCTTAAATCTTGTAGGATCAAAATCTGGTCGAGCGCACAACCAATCTGAAGGTTCAATTGGTTGTTTCGTAGCGTGATTTAACAGCGGTTGAATCGTTTGGTTGCGATCATTGACTATTGCTAAGGGATAAACCGAACACTGATGCCAAGTTTTACTAAAGATACCGAAACTTATAATACCAGTCTGTGACTTAGAGTTTGCAGTACTAATCTGTCTTTGGGTATCACCTGTTTCTTTGGTTCGAGTTTTGGTAATTTTATCAAATAAAGCTATGTCCTCTGAATTGTTTTCAAGAACTAGCTTTTTGAATTGCTGTATCGCTTCTGGTTCAGTTGGGACATAAGGTTCAATTGCAAGAGGAGGAGCATTTTTGTTAATTTGATCCCAATTTATAATTTTGCCTGTATATATGCCACGCAGGTCTTTAAGAGAGATTTTACCATCCAATTTTTTATGGAGACTAAAGTCGCCATTACTATATGCAATAAACACCAATAAACCATCATAAGCAACTTGTTCTGAATTCATATCATGTGTAATGTTGTTGTCGAATAAAGTTGTTATTGCAAAGTCTATTGTACCTTTTTCTTTTTGCACTTCTTCTATAGGTTGACTAACTTTTGTGATATCGTTAGACGGAATTTTTTTATAGGTAAATGTTACTTTTGCATCTGGTTTTGGATTGGTTAAGATATTCTTTAATTTCGTTTCGTCATTTTCAGCGTTCTGTTCCAAAATATAACTCCAAGTACCATCCTTTTCTCCTGCGTAAGTAAATTTTCCTGAAGGTACGTTATCTACTTCAGAGAAATTTTGTACAAGTCTTTGCCATTCTGCATTCTGACCTTCGTCTAGTTTGAAACTCTGCCAAAAGTAATACCATATAGTGCCTCCCAGCAATAAAAAAGCCAGCACTCCCAGCCATAACCAATATTTTTTAGGAAAGCGCTTTTTCTGTTCTTGAGAGTCCGAAGATGGGCGTAGATTATCACTTTCATCGGGTTGAGGAAGTTTTAGCAGTTCCTGTCGCGCAATTTCTGCACTTCCGTAAGGAGTATTGAAAGAAAGCAGACGATAGATAAACTGTTTTAAATAATTATCATTATCGGGCCATGTTTGATTGTTTTTGGGGTCAAGCTGCGTTTGCCCAACCCATAACTGGAACGCTACTAACCCTAGAGATTCTAAATCCTGCACCCGAGTTTTAGCTGCAGGTTGAAGAATGCTAGGGGGAATAAATAGGTTTTCCCAGATAGCGAGATCACATAGATACACTACAAATCTTTGTTTATTTTCGACTTTAATTAATACGCTATCTAAATTAATATTGCCATGCTCTAAACCCCGCTGTACTTGATTCGAGGAAAAACGCAGCTTTTGGGAGTGAAGAAATTCTAGAGTTTGTAGCACCTCACTCAACAACTCACGGACTTGTTCCGGCGTCATTGCACCATTTTGCTTTAAGTACTGTCTCAGCGTTTGGGATGGTTGTACATCTTTAGTAATTAAATAACAGCTTTCTCCTCTTTCGGGGCTAATAGCTTCCCAGGTTTGAATCAAGCGAAAGTTTTGAACTCGATTATCTGCTAAATCTATCCCTCCTACACGTTTAAAAGCTTCCTTACGTTTGAATGTTTCATCTTGGTTAAAAGTACGACTAGGTAACAAGTACTCTTTAATAATTACTGGCTGTTTGTCTTTTAGCTGTATACCCGAATATAAACGTCCAAAACCCCGTACGCCGAGAAACTTTGTTACCCGATAGCTACCCCTATACCCTTTAATCTCAGCTTCCTCTGGTAAAATTGTCGGAAAACCACACTCAAAACAAAACTTGGCGCCCTTGACTTCCTGCAAAGTTTCTATTATTTTCTCGCAATCCAAGTGAGCATTGTGAGAACAGGAGTACTCTTTGTAAAATAATTCGGTAGAAGACATAATATAAATTCACTCAATTAATACTAAGCTTGAACCAGTCCTAATTTGATAGCAGCAACAATTGCTTGAGTCCTACTACTGACTTTCAATTTATCAAAAATATTCGTCAGATGAGCTTTGACCGTGGCGACAGTCACATATAGATTTTTCGCTATTTCTTCGTTTGAGGCGCCTTGAGTCAATAATTGTAAAACTTCTTGTTCTCTTTCGGTTAGATGTAACTGCGAAGACGCTTTATAAACGGAACTAGCATTTTCTTGAAAACAGCGGAAAAAACCACTTGCCGCTTCCGGTGGCAAATAAATTTCTGACTTAAGTACCGTATTAATTGCATCACAAAGCTGATTTGCCACACGACTTTTAAAAACATAGCCAGCGGCGCCTTTTTGCATAGCTTGAAAAATCCACTTATCTTCTTGGTGGGCAGATAAAACCAAAACCCGACCCGAGTAAGAAATATCTTTCAAGCGTTCCATAGCTGTTATTCCATCACTATTTACCAATTCTAAATCGAGCAAAATTAGATCGGGACTCTTTTGAATCGCTAATTTCACAACTTGCTCAACACAATCTGCTTCACCTACAACATTCACAGGTAATGAACCACTAGTGCTATAAAAACCCAAAAGACTTCGCAAGCCTTGACGAAAACGCTCTTCATCATCAACTAGTAAAATCGAAATTTGTTTATTGTTCATAATCTTTTCCATATTGTGAGATGCCCATCGAAACCCGTCTTAGTCATATTTCTTTTTAGTAGGTAATATCAAACAAAACTGTGCCCCTCCTGCGGATAAACTATCTGCCCAAAGATTTCCACAATGGTCTAATACGATTTTTTTGGCTATAGTTAGACCCAATCCTGTACCACCAGGGCGCCGTGAATAAAACGGGGTGAAAATTTTTTGCATGTCCAAGAGTGAAATTCCTAGCCCTTGGTCTGAAATTTTAATTAATACTTCGTCGTAAAAAACCTGCCAACTAAAGGTGATGATGCCAGAATTAGGGCTAAAATGAATTGCATTACTAAGTAAATTATCAAACACTTGCTTCATCTGTAACTTATCTAAAGGTAAAGTAGCAGATGTATCAGGAATGTTAACTTTTAATTGTTTTTGATTAATTAACGGTTGTAAGTACTTTATACTTTCGTCTACTATACTTCTGAGGTCTTGAGGAATTATTTTTAAATTAGACTGTTGACCACAGGATATTATATCGGTGAGATTAGTATCTAAATCATTCACGCTCTCGCAAATGATTGTTGCTTGCTCGCGCCAAGAATTATCTTTTAAGCCCAAAAATAAATTGTGTGCGTAAAGTTTGACTAAAGCAATGTTATTCCGCAATTGATGACCGACTTTATGAAGCACCTGTTCTAGTATCTCAGTCTTAGACTTTTGCTGCAAATTATCTGAGCATACATCTATATGTTTACTTAGCATTTGGGCTGCATTTGTGACGTAATACCGCGATTTCTCCGCAAGAGGTGTGTGAGTGATTATTTGAACATATTCTGGTTTTTGATTTGTATAGCGGATAGGACAAATGTAAGAAAAATATTTTGGAAACAGAGCAAGTTGAAATTCATGTACATTCCAAACATGAGGAAAATCTGTTAACCAAGCTTCCGAGCGTAAATATGCTATTTCTTGTTGAGAAAAGCTAGGTTGATTATCTGCGTATTCGATTCTTTCTTTAAATGCTTTTAACGAAGGGTTATAGTAAAATATACGGACAAAGCAAATTGGCTCATGAAAGGTAAGTTGTTCTGCTTGTAACCCAATAAAAGTTTCTGTATCAAATGCGTGTAAATCATGGCAGTTACTTTTTTGTTTTTTAGGAGAGAAGCTGATATTCATAGCTTTACTCACTTTGATAGTAAATTCTGGTTTTCCTTTACTTCTACTTAGGAGATGCTTAAATTTCCTTATGCAGCCAAAAACAATATTTTTAGGCTTTATTAATATTTCTTAACAATTTTTAATATTACGTTATTATTACTTGTAACAAATAAATGATTTTGAGTTTGGACGAAATCTCGACAAAAGTCTAATTACCAGAAGAGTTTGCATTCATATAACCTAGACATATCAATAGAAGCGTTAGTAGCAAGTATGGACATCATGCTTACATGATTATTTATATTCTTCAAACCCTAGCAGAAATTATCGCTGGAGGAACATCGCTTTCTAGTACGGAGCAAATTGAGTTTAGTCATCCAAGTAATCGTAAAGAAGAAGGTGGAGGACCGATTCTCAATTTGTACGTTTATGACATTCGTCAGAGTAAGCAAATCCAACATTCGGGAAGGCAAGTTGAACGCAAGCTGACAGAAGCTAGGCAGGTTGAAAGCAAGCTGGAAAAATCTACGCAAACTGCTTCTTTGAATTGGTCTGCGACCTGGTTTGATGTTTCTATGCTACTAACGGCTTGGGATCGGACGGCTTTAGGTGAGCATTACCTGCTTTCGCAAGCTTTAGGTGTACTACTACGCCACCGTGCCCTCAAGGAAGAGTTTCTGGTTCCCGAATTGCGCGGTTATGGAAATTTGAATATGACGGTTGCTGTAGAACCGCAAATTGAAGCTGGATCTTTGTGGAGTGCACTAACTATCGCTTTACGCCCAGCTTTGTATCTGATGGTGACAGTTCCTGTAGTGCCGCAAGTATCGCCAGTATATTTAGTTTGGCAACGAACTATCGGAGTAGACAATAATTTTCAACCTGAACTTGAACTGGAAAATGCAAGTGTTCATAGAAATGGAAGTATTGAAAGTTTCACCAAGCGGGTAGTAGTCGCAGGAATAGTCAAAAACGCTGTTACCAATTTACCGATGAAGGAAGCAAAAGTTGAGGTGATCGGAACTAAAGAATCAACTACTACCAATAAACAGGGGTTATTCTACTTTGAAGAACTTCGTAATGGTAACTATGTATTACAAATCAACAGTCCGGGATATTTGCCCCTTCAAGTCAATGCTTTGGTAGATGGTTCAAGCTGTACCTTCAAAGAAATCTCATTAAATCCCGCGTAGAGACGCGAAATTATGCGTAAAATCGCGATATATCGCGTTTAGACAGATGGTTGATTAAATTTTTACATTGGAGATATTTTTATGGCAAGAGTGGATTATTCTGCTCCGGGTGTCTATATCGAAGAAATAGACCGAGGTAGTCGTCCAATCGAAGGTGTTAGTACGGCAATTGCTGGATTTGTAGGCTTTACTGAAGATGTGCGCAATGGGGCTGAATTGTTTAAGCCGATGCTTGTTACTAACTGGACACAGTATTTAAATTATTTTTCTCGTCCCGATTCGGATGGTTTTACTGATTTCAATGCTTATTTGCCTTTTGCAGTTTATGGCTACTTTATGAATGGTGGTGGTCGCTGCTGGATTACCAGTATTGGTACGCAGTTACCCAATGCCCCCAAACCACCAGACCTGCAACCTGCTTCAGTTCGGATTACTGGTCGAGGCAATCGTCCTTCGCTACAGTTTAGTATGCGTCCGGAACAAGTCGCAGCAGGCACGATGACAATCGTGATTAGCGATAGTGGACCTCGTGCGTTACCAGAAGGAACAGAAGGGTCTACCCCACCGAATACAGGTGAATACTTCAAGGTACAAATTCGTCGAGGAGATGAAACTCTCGAAGAATACGATAACTTGACAATGAACCGCGAAGGCAATGCCCAATTTGCAACTTATGCAGTTACGGCATTGCGAAATTCAATGTTCATAACCATCGAAGACATTTCTCAAACTGGACAACCTTTAGCGCGTCGTCCTGGGAATGGTCAATATGAACTTGCAGCACCAATAGTTGTCGCGCCACCCGATAGATTTTCCAGCGATATCGAGGGTGTACGCGACGATCGCACAGGGGTACGCGGTTTATTTGAAATCGATGAAATCACGATGGTTGCTTGTCCTGACTTGATGCGTGCGTATCAATCAGAATTGATGAACTTAGACCAAGTTCACGGCATCATGGAATTGATGTTGAGCATGTGCGAAGGCGCCAACAGTGGGGATATTCCTAACCCGCCCAACCGCATGGTGGTTCTTGATTCTCCTCCTGACTGTCCCAAACCGCAGCAGGTTGTAGAATGGCTGGACCGATTTAATCGCCGTTCGATGTTCGGTGCCCTTTATTATCCTTGGATTAAAGTCGCTAACCCACGCGATCGCGGCAACCCGATCAGCGTTCCTCCTTGCGGTCATGTTATGGGTGTTTGGGGTCGCACCGATGAAACTCGCGGAGTTTACAAGGCACCTGCCAACGAAGTACCTAGAGGTGTTATTGGTTTAGACTACGATACTAATTTCCGCGAGCAAGAACTTTTAAACCCAAAGGGTATAAATTGTATCCGAAGATTTCCCAATCGAGGGATTCGTATTTGGGGTGCCCGTACACTGGTTGAACTCGATAAAACCGAATGGCGTTATATCAGCGTTCGTAGATTGATTAGCTACATCGAAAAATCATTAGAACTAGGTACTCAATGGGTAGTATTCGAGCCAAACGACGAAGATTTGTGGGCACGCGTGCGACGCACTGTCAGTAACTTCCTGGAAAGAATCTGGCGTGAAGGAGCATTATTTGGAGCTTCACCCGAACAAGCATTTTACGTTAAATGCGACGAAGAAATAAACCCACCAGATACCAGAATTTTAGGTCGTTTATACATCGAAGTCGGTGTATGTCCCGTTAGACCTGCAGAATTCGTCATCCTCCGTATCAGCCAGTGGAATGGAATTGAAGACGAAGAGTAACAAAATCCTCTCCTTTCTTTCTTTGCGTTCTTTGTGGTTCGTTTCCAATAAATTAAACAGGAGTTAAAAACAGTATGCCAGGAGAATTTCTTACTGCTTGTAAATTTTACTTTGAAGCAGACGGAATCACAGATAAATTTATCAAAGAAATTAGTGGCTTAGGTATAGAAAATACTCCTGCACAGGAAGTTCACGGCTCATCAAGGTCGGGAAAACTCATGCGCCAAGCAACACCTACCGTCGTAAAATTTACCAACATCACACTGAAAGTCATAGCTACAGAGGATATAGATCTTTATCAGTGGTATCAAAAGTGTAACGAAGACATGGGAGACCCACGACAGTGGACATCTAATCGTAAAACTGGTTCAGTAGTAGCTTACGATCAACAAAACAAAGAAAAAGCACGTTGGAACATTGTTAATTGCTATCCCTGTAAATACACAGGACCTACATTAACTGCATCTGGTGGCGATATGGCAAATGAAACTATTGAATTAGTTCACGAAGGTATTAAACGTGTTAAGTAAGAAGGGGGAAAAGAGAAAACAGTGGTACAAGCTGGACAAAATTCCGAAATTCTTACGGCACATCGTTTCTATTTAGGACTAGCGCTAGACGGGCAAAAAGATTCTGATGCTTACTTTTTAGAGTGTCAAGGTTTTACAAGAACACAGGATGTAATTGAAATTTGTGAGGTAACATCCCAAAGTTGGGGAACTGGACAATCTAAAGGTTTACCAGTCAGAACCAAAATTCCCGGCAATGTTAAGAGTGGCAATATTACTCTCCGTAGAGGGATGAGCAACTCAGTAGATTTTTGGAACTGGTTTGACAAAGTTCAAATAGGTGGGTGGGCAAAGCAGCGAAAAATGGTTTCTTTATCGATTTACAATCAGGCAAGTGTTGAAGTTGCCAGGTTTGAATTGGAAGGTGCTTGGCCCAGTCGTTACAAAATTGCCGATGTCAACGCGCGCAGCACAGAAATAGAAATTGAGGAAGTCGAAGTGGCTTTTGAGGAATTTAAACGAGTGAAATAATTGGAGGAGGTTGAATACAGACTATGTTTGCAACAGAGTTTGAGATTACATTGCCTAAAGGGTATATAGACTCCGACGGCAACCTCCATCGTAAAGGTACGATGCGTTTAGCAACAGCGATAGACGAAATTTCTCCTTTACGTGACCCGCGTGTTAAAGCTAATCCAGCTTATGCCACAATTATTATTTTGGCGCGTGTCATTACTCGTTTAGGCGCCTTATCTGAAGTTACCCCTGCAATAGTAGAAAACTTCTTTAGCCAGGATTTAAATTACCTCCAAGATTTTTACCGTCAAATCAACGGGTTGGAACCTGCAACTCCCCCAATTTCAGATTCCCAACTTCTTGAAGAAGTCGGGAATTCAAAAATCCCATAAAATTAAGAATTTACACGCGATATATCGCGTCCCTACATTATTTATGCGTCGTAAGGAACTTTGTACTGAATTCAATTTTACGCTTCCTAGAGGATTAATCGATTCCCAAGATCGGGTACATCGTCATGGTGTTATGCGTTTAGCTACTGCCAAAGATGAGCTTTGGGTGCAGCAAGAACGTAAAGTTCAGGAAAATCCAGCTTACGGCGCTTTAGTGATGCTTTCGCGGGTCATCTCGCGCTTAGGCAGTTTGAACTCTGTAACTCCCGAACAACTCGAAGAGTTAGTATTGCGTGATATTTCTTACCTCAGAGAATTTTACAACCGAATTAATCAGCAATCGAATGCATATATCCCAGCCCATTGCCCACACTGTGATACGCAATTTAACGTGAGGTTAGAGTTAGCGGGGGAGTCATGAGCTACCCCTCAGATACTTTATATGAGGAGGTAGCTTTTATTGCTTACCATTTTCACTGGTCGCAAGACGATATTTTAAACCTAGAACATATTACTCGTCAGCGATGGGTAACGGAAATAAATAAGATTAACCAGAAAATTAACTAGAACATCAATATGAAAGTCAAAGTTTCCACATCTCCAGCACAAAGCGAATTCGAGGAAGTTGATTTGACTCTAACAACCAGACGAGGCGCTGAATGTTTAATTGGTCGATCTTCTGATTCTGATTTGGTTCTCGATAGTACTGATGTTAGTCGATTACATGCTAAATTTTTTGCTCGATCAGGATATTATTATTTCTGCGACGTTGGTAGTCGCAATGGGTCAATACTCAACGGCAAATTGGCTGAAAAAGACCACTCATACATACTCAAGGATGGCGATATTATTCGCATCGGTGATTTTGTGTTGGTGATAGAAGATGAAATGCCAGATAGCCAGCAAGCGGAAACAGTAGTTAGAATTATTAATCCTTCGGAATTTTCTAACTGGCGCCAAAATCAAAATGAAAGTGCTACACCACAGGAATTACAACCTGTTAATAACGAATCAGTTAGTTCTGTTCCTGCTGCCGAAATTAGTCAAAAACATGAAGAAGCAGAAATTGTTAATACATCTGAAGAAGTAGAACAATCTAAAGAAATTTTTATTCAGCCTGGCGATATTGTCACACCTGATAACGCTATCCCCTCTCCGCATGGAACAAGCGCGTCAGATGTTCCCTTACAAGCCACAGCAGAATCTGACGCCAGCGAATCTGATCGCATTGTTCAAGCCGATGATACCGCCAATCCAGAACCGGAAACTGAGAATGTTTCAATCATAGAACACGATATTAAGGTGTCTGAGCATAGCATTGTTCAAGTCGATGATACCGCCAATCCAGAACCGGAAACTGAGAATGTTTCAATCATAGAACACGATATTGAGGTGTCTGAGCATAGCATTGTTCAAGCCCATGATACCGCTAGTCCAGAACCGGAAACTGAGAATATTCCTAGCGTAGAACATGAGGAAGAAATTGCGCCACATCCACAAGAACAAGAAAGAGAAATTATTGAAGCAATAAACAGCGATCGCGAAAATTTTGATCTAGATACACCATCTCAACAAACAGAGAAAGAATTGGTGCTTGAGGGCAATTCTATTTTAACACCACATGAAAGCGAATTAGTAGCAATAAGTCAACAGACTGAAGATATTCCATTAGAAAATCAAGAATCAGAAGAACCAGAAGAACTAGAAGAACAAGAAAAATCATCTATACAGCTTGCAAAAATTCTCGAAGAAAAACAGATCCTGCTTGTTGCTCACCAGAGCAAAAAATCTGAACTTACAGAATTAGTATCTGAATACAAAGAATTTTTATCGTACTGCTTAACGAGAACATGGCAAACTTTCAGCGATGATTTGTACAAACAAACAGGTCTAAGCGTCACCCAAGAAATTCCTCCAGCAAATTCGGGAGGGTATCAAGCAATTAACTCACTAGTTAACTCTGGAGAAATTATAGCAGTAATTTATCTCAGAGACTTAATGATGGCACCTCAACAAGGTCAAGCAAGTGAAGAAGCACTATTGAGGATATGTAATATCAACAATGTTTTACTTGCCACAAATTTACCAACAGCGAAAGCAGTTCTTTATTATCTCAAAAACTTGAAAGATTAGCAGTTCGTAGTAAACACTTCAGCGCTTATATTTAGAAAGACTGAAGTCCTTACTACGAACTAATAACGCTACTAATTATAATAAAATGAATAGTAATAGTGATAATCTTATCAGCGCTAGTCTTTCAACGCAAAGCTTAACTTATCGACCAAATCAAGGCGAGGTTTCTTTTGAAGTTACTGTTAATAATGACAGTGATAGCTTTGCCAATTTTCAATTAGAAATAATCGCTGCTGGTGAAATTCGCAATCCTAATTACCGTTGGTATCGTCTTGAACCAGAAGTTGCTGCTGCTCAACCTCACGGTAGTAGCACTAAATTCCAAGTATTTATTTTTAATACGCCAATTCCTGGATTCGTTGGTACAGTTAACCTGTCTGTAAAAATATTTTCTCCTCAGCTAGCACGAGAACGCAGACTCATACTGCGTTTAGAAATTGAGCGAGATAATCAACCAATTCTAATTAGTGTTGAACTACCAATACGCACGTTTCAAGTATATCCTGGCAACGCTATAGATATACCTGTACGAGTTAGAAATCAGGGACAAGTAGCTAGTAATGTACTGTTGCATTTAACAGGTATCGATGCTTTTTGGGTGACTAACAGTGCTGAACGGAGATTTACCTTAAATGCTAATAGTCAAACGGAACTGAGTTTTAGATGTGAACCACCTTCTGTAGTTCAAGCACCTAGCTTAAATTACTTGTTTATTGCTGAAGCGACAAGCAATAATAGTTACCCAGCTAATGCAGAAGGTAATTTGGAAGTATTGCCTGTTGGTTATATTAATTTTAGCACCCCACAAAACAAGCAAAGAATTCCTTCTCGGCGTCCGTGGTTGCCGGACTGGAAGTCTAATAGTGTTTCCTATGAATTGCTATTTAAAAACGTTAGCAATCTTTCTCAAGAAATTAATGTGCAAATCCAGGGTAAAGATTGGCGTAAATGTACATTTAAGAAGTCTCCTGAAATTGCGAATTTAAATTTAGGAGAGACAGTAAAAGTCATTTTAGATGTTAAAACAAAACGTCCTTGGATCGGAATCGGAAAAACTTTATTTTTAGAAGCAAAAGCAGAATTATCTGACCAAAGGTTAGGTAGTACGGATCCTGCTACTCAAAGTTTAGAATTAGAGGTTTTACCAATTATACCTTTGTGGTTACAATTAGCGATTATTGTGTTGATAGCAGCATTGCTAGCTTATATATTAAAACCGGAAGCAATTGCACATACAGCTCCTGTAAATTCAGTTCGTATTAACGATAACGGTACAGGCACATCGATTGTTAGTGCTTCTGATGATTGTACATTGAGATATTGGAGAATCAGATCTGATGATATAGAAGCAAATGAAGATGCAACACTAGATATAGAAGCAAATGAAGATGCAACACTAAAAGAACCCGAGGAACAAAATTTCAGATGTATTCGACCTAAACATCTCAAAGGGGTATTAGCATTTGCCAACAATCCAATTAAAGTTGTAAAATTTGAACCAGTCGAAAACCAAACTGTTGCACTCGGTTTAGAGAGTGGAGTAATTGAGATTAGAAAAGTATCTAGTGGTGATATAATTAGTACACTCCAAGAGTCTCCAGAACGCGACCAAATATTTGATTTAGCATTTACCACAAACTCGCTTAACTTATTTAGTGGTTCAGGTAAAGGCAAAATAAGAGTATGGTCGAGAGAATCGACTACTACAAAATTCCAGGAAAAACCAGTAGTCATTGACCTAGAAAAACAGCAAAAATTAAGAGATTTTCCAATCACGGCATTAGCTTTGAGTCCTGACGATAAAATGCTTGTGGTTTCGGCGGAGAAGCACAGTTTTATAATATTACATAGGAATGAAAATCAACCTAACAACCCATTCAAAAAAATATTAGTCGAAAGACTAGAAAATATAGATAAAAATGGAACAGGTGAACCAAATAACTCTGTTCTCTCGTTAGCTTTTCTTCCTCAATTACACAAAAACAAAAACTCGCAAGAAAACATTTTGGCAACATCCAACTCAGTTGGATTGATTGCAATTTGGAATTTAAAACGATGTGAACCTACAACCTATAATAATCAACAGCAAATCAATGACACTCATTGTGAGCTATTAGACTCTTGGCAAGAGTCAAAAAATCCTATACGAACTTTAGCATTTAGTGAAGATGGTAAATTCCTAGTTAGTGGTGGAGATGACGGACAAGTAGTTGTAAGGTATTTAACTTCGGATTATCGACGTGACAAAACAAAATCACCACAAGTTATAAATAATTTCTCAGATTCTAAAACAATTAGAAGCATTGACGTAAAAAGTAGTCAAAAAATCGTGGTTAGTGGCAGTGAAGATTTTCAAGTCAGACTCCACCATATTCCACCATATTAACTAAAATAATCTAAACAACTATGCAAGCTAGAACTAATCCACTATCCATTATTATCAACCCGCCTGGAATTCAATATGGAATGCCAGGAGACATTGTATCACTTTATATTGTCGTGATTAATGAAGGCGACCAAAGTGCTGTTATCGACTTATTTTTTACTTTTGACGAGATATTTCAAAAAATTAGTGGTTGGTCTGCTTCTCCAAGAGCTAGTTTAGCAGTGGCGCCGAAGGAAAGTAGCGATGAAGTTACGTTTGATTTTGAAATTCCAGTTGATGCTTTAGCGGGTACCTATAATTATACTTTTGTCGTTGATTCTCCAGAACATTATCCGCAAGATACTCCGATAAACTTTCCCGGTCAACTCAAAGTTCTACTCAAAGAACAAACTGTTATCCGCGCTTTTGACCCAACTTTTTCAATTATACCTGCCACAAATCCAAATAAACTTATAACTTACAGATTCGACCAACCTTTACAAGTGGTGGTAAAAGTCGAAAATCGCTCGAACCGTGTAGACAGATTCCGTTTGACTTGTCTAGATTTAGATGAAAGTTGGTTTAAAATATCTTACCCTGCTACTGGGTTGGAAGGAGCAGGCTTATTTGATGTCAGCGCGCTAGAACTCAACCCTCATTCTGAAGGCGAAATCTCTTTAGAATTTCGTCCTCCTATTGATACTCTCGCTGGTAGCTATTCTCCAACGATTCGCTTGCTTTCAGAAAATAATCCAGATTTGATACTGCTGGATTTAATATACATTAATCTACCGACAAATTATCAGCTAGGTATAGAACTTAATACCATTTTAGGAAAAGTTAGCTATAAAGATGGTGTCTATGAATTAGTAATTAATAATCAAGGCAACTTAATACGGGAACTATTTTTTAATGCGAAAACCAGGGATGAAGAAGAAATTTGCACTTACAAATTTGACCCTAGTGAATTTAAATTATTACCCAATACAACCGAAAAAGCAAGTCTCTTAGTTAAACCTGGTCCTTGGTGGCGCCGACCATTCTTCGGTCAACCTTTACCGATTAATTTTGAAGTTAATATTATAGATAAGCAAAGCTATCCTTTGGCTAATGCATCTCCTCAAGCCACTTTATTATGGAAAGCACGTCCTTGGTGGCAAATTTTACTATTAATTTTACTAGTATTGGGGTTATTTGCTGGCATGTCATATATGATTTGGAGACTTTTAAACCCCGAACCGTTAAGAATTGAATTTAGTACTGATAGCCCAAAAATAATTGAAGGTGATCAAGTTAAGTTAAAGTTGAAAATTTATAACTATAATCAAAACAAAATTAAGAAATTGGTAGTGGTCACTGATCAACCACTAAATAAAGACAATGTACTTTTTGATAAAAATAATAGTATTAATAAATTAATTCCAGATAAATCTAATCATAATCGTCTCTGTAACATCACACCCCAGGAAGAATTGATATGTAATCATATTCTAACCGGAACTACAAAACAAGGTAAATACGTTTTTAAACTGCAAGTATCTTATCAACACGGTTTATCGCTTTTTAACCGCAGAAGTCAAACCGTTACCAAAACTACTGAAGCTGAAATTACCAAAAAGCCAATAGCTGAAGTAGTAGACTTTAAAGTAGTAGATAAATCACATTATATAACTGGTGAAAGAGTATCTCTGTCCTGGACAATTAAGAATCCCCTATTACTTAACAGGGTAATAATTAACAATAAAAAAAACAACGTATCAGTAGATGATTCTGTCAATCTAGAATTTCAAAATGGGAATTTAAAAGACCCCAAACTCAAAATATGCAAAGAAGAAAATAAGCTACTCAAATGTACATTTCCTTTCCCTGCATCTAAGCCAGGTACATTTACTTATGAAATCAGCGCTGTTTCTGGCGATCGAGAAAGTAATAAGCAAGCTCAAAATCCAGTTGAAATCTTACCCAAACCGTTTCAAATTACCTATTTTAAAATTAATAATATCAACCACAGCGCAAAACCAAGTATAGTTTTAACTGAAGGAGATAAAGTCACGATCGCTTGGGACGTAAAGGGAGAAAACATTTTAGTTAACTTATCTCTCTTTGGTGACGTTGAACAAACTGGCAGCAGATCCCCAATTATTGTTGGCAGTCAATTTCCAAACCAAGTTAAACTCAAAGTCACTGACAAATTTGGTAAACGGATTCCTCAAGAAAAAATATTTTTTATTACTGTTAACCCGAAACCCACTCCGGCATCTGACTTAATTACACCTTCTCCCTCACCTACACAAAATATCTTTAAACCTCTTCCTGCTTCTCCACCTCCAAGAACACTATTTTAATACAAAACACATGACGTTATAAGTAGCTAGACATGATTAAATATAAAACGCTCAACAGAGTGATTTCCCTTGTTGGCTCAATGTTCAATTGCGGCAATTAGAGCGATTGCTTACGGCAGAGCTAAGCGCGGCTAGGCGCACGCACTCGCGTTCGCTTAACGCCAGTTCGTACTCATCTTCAAAAACCTGTGAGGAGAGTTCCGGAGCGTTTAAGGTGCAACCACTGATCACGGCACTTGCGTGACTGTGGGGCATTGCCTGCCCAACGCAGTGCCTCCTCAATGCGATTCATCTTATGTGAGTATGGTGGAAGGAAAAATAGGTACAAACGCAAGCTGAGTGCCAACGTTGCCAATGTGCTTGAACTTGTTTGCTGCGATGAAATCATGCTCCGTCTTGAATGATGACAGTAATTTTACCTGTTTGTTCCAGACGCTTGTGTGCGAAGTGTGCTTGCCATTCAAGCAATTGCAAATAACGTTCGCTATTAAAACCACCGACTACAGCTCCGTATTCAAAACTGTGTTGTGGCTCCCAAAATTCCAGGATACTAATCCGTTTGCCACGTTTGCGTGGCTGATGAATAGATTTCTGTTGTCCGCGCTTGGCATAAGTATAATGAGCTCTGAAAACATTCCCATTTCAAAGTCTTTTTGATTTCTTTCCATAATCTTTCAATTGGATTGACTTCCGGCGTATGGGGAGGTTGAAACAAGAGATTAGTGCGTCCCCCTGTTTGCCATCGACGTAATGTCGTTCGCACGCTCTTGTTCGTGAATATCTAAGTGACGTACAATCATTGGCACTGTCAAGCCATCAGCGTTTAGTCGTAATGCGTTAGCGAAGCTCCTCCCTTTGGGAGGCTCGCTCGTTGTTTGACTCGTCGAGGTACATTATCTGCAAGGCTCAATTCTTGCAAACTTTTGTCTTCTTCTTTAGTCAATTGAATCCGTAATGCGGCTGGCATTTTTAACCATCAGTTACTTGCCACTCTTAGCTAAAACCCTAACAATGCGCTCTGCTTCATCAACTTTTTTGTTATTCGAGCGAGTCAAAAGATAACGAATTTGCGGTTGTTGCTCTTGTGCGTAACGGTCAACCCGTCCATTACGCTGCTGCAAAGCCATTAAAGACCAAGGAATATCAAAATGTATGAGACGGTGCGAAAAATAATGTAAATTAATCCCTTCCGATGCCACATCCGTAGCAACCACCAACCACAGCGGAGATTTTTCACTACCAAATTTTTCGATAATTTCCTTCAAATCAACATCTGGCATTCCCCCATCAAGGGTAGCGATAGCTTCTTCTTTCAGCTTTAAGTCGCGCTTTAAACTCTCCCTAAGAAAGCGCATCGTCTCTAACCGTTCGCTAAAAATTACAATTCGGTCTTTTGGGTCTGTACCCTTCCAAGCAAACCCCCCAGTTTCGGTTGTACTGATTAGTTTTAATAACTTTTTATACTTTTAAATATTTCTATCATTAATAGTTTCCAAAGCTGATTCTAAAGCCCTTAACTCGGCAACATCAGTATTGAAATGCTGCGCATCAGTTTTTTTTACTTGCTTGATGCGATTACGTACTGTCTCCAAACAAGCCATCGGGCTGGACAGCATCGCTTTTAACAAAGTAGTTTTAAACAACTTACCTATGGAAGCTTTCGCGTCAATCCCAGCCAGCTTTAAGTTATTAAGAATTTAAAATGCTTCCTCTTCTTCTACAGAAGCATTAGTTTCCAGTGCTAAAACCTGACGTTCAGGGAATTTTTTGAGAAGTTGCCCAACAACATCTTTCTTAAACCGCCGGACGTACAAATCTCGAATATCTTCCTTGGTGTAGTTCGACTCGTTAGCGATCGCTGTTGGAGCGAGCATATTCATCAAGCTAGCAAAGCTTTCCGCACGCCCATCATGGGGTGTGGCTGATAGCATAATTAAACTATCGGAACGGCTTGCTAAACGGTCAGCCAACTTAGAACGCAACGAAGCTGGGATTTGATTTCTTGACAAGTGATTAATGTTTGTCGAATTTTAAAATACGACAAGTAAATTAAAAGATAAACGGTAAAATGAAAGCCCCACGGAGAAATCCGGGGCTTTAAATAAGTAGGATACTTCGTTTTTCTTTTTCTGGACTGATAAATCGACGGCTTCTACCGAGAATGAAGTTAATCGACTTTTATTTTTTCATCCTTTATCTTCTATCCTTCATCCTTTCTTCGGTTATCTATTGAATAAGGCAGGGAAGCGAGGGCAGAAGGCATTTATGTTTCGTACATATCGCAGTAGTACCTCTCATGAACAGGAGCTACCAAATTGAAAATTTAATGGGCGTTCTTAATAATAAAGCTTTGAGATTATTCCGGATTTTGTGAAACGCTATCTTTCATAGTTTTTTGGTGATTTTGATATGAAACAAATAGTTCTGGCAATTCTGTCAAATGCAGGTGGTGTGGGCAAAACCACCCTAGCCGTACACATTGCCTATTCTATGGGCAAGCGTGGTTTTAAAGTAGCACTGTTAGATTTAGACCCTCAGCGGTCGTTAGATGTATTTTGTGGATTGCAGCCAGCCGAAGTGGATAGTACATTAACTAAGGTACTATCTAAAGATTTTCAAGGCGATTGGACTAGTGTTCCAGTTTGGGAAGAATCAAAGATAGAAGTGGTTCAGGGGCATCCACAATTAGCTGAGATAGCAAATGAGTTAGTGATTAGAAAACGTGGTGAATATGCTTTGGCTGATAGGCTCAAAAGCTATCCTCTACCCCATCATTTTATTATCTTGGATTGTCCCGCCACCTTAGGTATGCTCAATACGAATGCTCTAGCAGCCGCCACCCACGTTCTCGTACCCGTGCAGTTGGAGATGAAAGCTATCTCAGGTTCAGCTGAGTTGATAGAATGGTGCATTACTACGGCTGATGAATTACAACTCGACCCCAAACCAACAATTCTGGGATTTGTTCCTAGTATGTATGATGAGAAGGTCGCCATGCACCGCCAGTATTTAGAGCAGTTACCAGAAATTGCGGAAAATCTTCAGGTTAAACTTTATCCGAAAGTCAGAAGCTCAAACGAATTCAAAAACGCCAGTGCCTACGGTCAACCCCTACAGAAGTACCGTCCGAAACACCCAGCAGCAAAGGACTTCAAACCAATCGTCGATGATTTAGCAGCTTTGCTCAAAGATAAGAAAACTAAGAAGGAGAAGTAACCGTGGCATTACCTAAAATTAAGAGTAAATTTGATGGAGCCGTACAAAAAAGTTCTCAAGAGCAGAAAATTGCCGAACTGCAAGCAGAAGTAGAACAGCTTAGAGCTTCTCAATCTCCAGAGTTGGAAGCAGAACTACAAAAACTGAGAGAACAACTGCAAAATCAATCAGGGGAACTTGAGATTTCGGTGGACTTAATTGACCCTAATCCCCATCAACCTCGGCAAACAATCACACCAGAACTCATCCAAACCAAGGCACGGTTGCTCAAAAAACACGGTCAAATCACACCCATCATATTGGTACCTCAAAACAACGGGCGCTATATGCTCTTAGATGGGCAACTCCGCACGGAAGCAGCAAAAGTCTTGGGTTGGCAAAAGATCCGTGCTTTAGTTGTCCCGATGCCAGAGGACTTAAGTTCAAGAGCACTCCTCACATTCCTGGGTTTTGAAGACCTCAATCCATTGGATAAAGCAGAAGCGATCGCCAATGAAGCAACAAAGTCTGTAGGTTTGTCAGTGGATGAAATTGTGACGATGCTCTCAACAGTACTCAAGCGTCTAGAGAGGGATGGAAAAAGTAAAGAACTCACCCAACTTGTTGCTGTCAGTACTGAAGATCAACAACAGAGTTTGTCAGAGTTGGGAGTAACGGGAACCGAATACAGTTTGCTGTTACTGTTACTGGAATTGGGATTGAATCCTGCCAGTGTTAAAGCAAACCTCATGCCCATGCTCTCCCTCCCTCAAGATTTAAAAGATGCCATCCGCCATAAGGGATTAAAGGGCGCTCACGCTCTAGCATTATCAACGCTGTCATCTAAGGCACTGGATGTGTCGGAGAAAGAAGCACAACTTGAGCGAGTGAAGGCAACAGATCAGGTACTAAAGAACAATTTGACAGTACCAGAAACCCGCGAGTTGACTAAACAAATTAAAGACAAGTATGTAAAATCCGAGAAATCGGAGTCGAAGAAGGTAAAACTAGTGATTCAAAAAGTCCGCGAACTGTCTTCCGAATCACTTACCGATGTCAGTCAAGAACAACTCATTGTGTTACGAGGACTTTTAGTGGAGAAGTTGACTCAGATAGAGAGACTGCTTTGACATTCCCACGGCTGTCCAAATATCGCCCTATTAAAGTTAGTAACAATAAAAAAAGTTAGCGAAGCGTGAATATTTAGAAGAGTTGATTAGAAAGCACTGTGTCACTGTACTTAAAGGTGCTACACATTCATGAGGACAGTACTGATGGCGTAAGTGCAAGCGCACGCAATCATGCTAAGGCGCAGCGTGTCCTCTTGGGACTTACGCCCAAGCGTGCCGTAGGCATAGGGCTTTCTGCTCTCAACGTTATAAGTTCATCCCAACAGATGGAATGGTATTCGTTATCTGACTATATGGGGTATACTTGGGTGTTATGTGTACCCCACGTGTTTTTTCTATAAATTAACCCCTATATATACCCTATGTAGGAGCTTTTTAGGGTATATTTAACTTACTGAGTCCGTGTACCCTATTTAGCCCCCATGAAAAAATAATTCGTAGTTCGTAATTAATAAATGTAGAGTGCAAGGCTCTTAATTTATTTATGCCATCTTTTACCTAGAGTACACTGCTTTGAACACGTATGGGATTGTAATTACGCTTTTGACAAATGACGAATTGGAGTATCGACATGAAGAACATTCACGCGAATCAAAAGATTTTTTGCGCAGGTTTTGATAACGGCTATGGCAGCGTCAAACTGTTAGTCGATGGTTTTGATGTCGTTAGAATTCCCAGTTACATCTCAAGAGAAGACATGGAAGATGTACCCGGTCGGGTGGTTTTTAACGGTAATGCCTACACTGTTGGTGAGTCGGCTTTCCGCACTGGGTATTATTTTGAACGGAATACAGATAGCAATATTAACAAAGTTAACAACGCCCTCATCACTTTATTAGGTGCATTAGCTCATTTGCCACACCGTAAAGTTTGGCAGCTAAAGCTAGTTGTCAGTTTGCATGATATGGCTTTGACTGATGACTTGCTAAGAGTGCTCAATGGTGAATATCAACCAATGCTCGCTGGCAAGCTCTCTGATGTCAAGGTAGAAGTTCTCAAAGTCGTACCTGAAGGTATAGGTGCTCTGTTCGGTCGAAAGCTCCCCAAAAAGTTAACTGTCGTAGATTTTGGGAATGGTACAACGCTTTATTCTCGTTACAACCAAGGTAAAAGAGAAGTCCATACCCCCTACGCTGCTGGAGTGGAAGTTCTCATCGGTGAAATCGCCAAGAAGATGAAATATCTCAACGGTGGTAAGCTTGGGGACTTATCAAAAATTCGCTTTTGTCTGGAAATGGGACATACTAAATACAGCCGTGATATTGATATCAAAGATGTTTACACCACTTGTCTTAAAGAGTGGTATGAAAGCTATTTGAAAAAACCAGTCAATCTCGCCCTTGACGCTAAACACCAAGGGGATGAAATTTGGGCTATTGGTGGCGGTTGCTTGCTTCCTGGTTTTAAAAAACTGCTCGTGCACAACGGGTTTGAAATTCTAGACAACCCCGTAGAGGCTAATTCTTACGGACTATTGCAAATGGCTAAAACCATTGTTAGCTCTTCCTCTGCTAACGGATCTACTGATGCTTAGTAGCCAAGAGGCGAACTTTCGTACACCCTATACCAAATAAAGTTAAAAGTTGAAAGGCACTTATAAAAAATTCTTTCTTTTTACTTTTTACTTGTTAATCCCCCACACCCTTTTTTCAATTTGACATGGTTTCTCAGCAAGACAAAACTCCGGAAAAAGTCCGAATCAAAGATAGCTACCGCGAGCGTATCTTTGCAGAATCGCAACGATTAGGTAAAAGTTACCTTGAGACGCTTTACTTTATTGTTGATTGCTACTTTGCGTTTAAGCAAGGTGTCTTACCAGTACAGTCTGCGGTAGTTAACACCTATACAACCCCCACACAACAAAATCAGCCTTCTGTTGATGAGTCAACTCATACCCCATATAACCCCCAATTTGAATCAGAAGACGATAACGAAACTTTCACACTTGATTGGGAGTTGTAAATAACTAGCTGATACAAATGCTAAATATTTAAAATAAATTAATTTTTATAATTTGGGGTGAAAAATCTCCAAATTATGAAAATCATGGCAAGAATCGAAATTTCCCATTCAACAACTGTACGCCTGCTTGAAAATAGCTTACTCACTACCTACTGTTTTGCAGATTCAGTTGGAATAATAATCCCAATCACTCCAGAGGAAAAGATTGAAATTCAGTTCACACCAAAGCAAATACCAATTTTAAAACGATTGCTTAACGAACTTTGCACGCTTGCAGAAAAACAAGAGCATCCTAAAAATGATGCCTTACAAAAAGAACTCCAAAGACATTGTGACTAGTCATAGAAAGGTAAAATTCTCAATTTTCAAGTTTGCTCAATAGTCAAATAAGTATTTGGGTGAACAACTAGGCATTAATAAAATGTGCAACGGAATTCAAGAAATCAATCGAGAAATAGCAGAATTATCCTCAACTAGAGAATACTTGATTATCCAATGGTTTGAGATGGGAGAAGCTGACCGCAATTTTAGTTTATCCCCTCAATACCCAGATAACCAGTGGTACATGTGTGGGTACAACGATAGGGATTACCAAATAGAAATTGGCTTTCAATTAGAAGCCACAAGCATTGAACAATTCTAAAACCTGTAGCGTCCCAGTCACAGCCGCTGGGACATTTTCCAACTATGTTTCGCAAAGCAACCAAATCTCAAGTTAAAATTCGTCTAGCCCTTAGCGGTGCCTCAGGTTCAGGCAAAACATATTCAGCACTATCTATTGCATCTCATCTAAGTCATAAAATTGCCGTCATAGATACTGAAAGAGGAAGTGCCAGCCGCTATGCAGATATCTTTAATTTTGATGTCTGTGAACTAGAGAACCATCACCCCGCTCATTATATAGAAGCCATCCAAACTGCTGAAAATGCAGGCTACCAAACAATAATTATTGATTCTCTGACTCACGCTTGGTTTAGCGAGTTAGAATTGGTAGACCGCGCTAAAAACTCATTCACTGCTTGGAAAGAAGTTCGTCCTCTAGAACGCAAACTGATAGATTGTATCACTAAATGCAGCAGCCATATAATTGCGACAATGCGATCTAAAACCGAATGGGATATAAGCCAAATTGACTCCAAAACAGGTAAAATGAAACCTGTAAAAATTGGTACTGCTCCTATTCAAACTAGCGGTATTGAATTTGAATTTGATATTGCTGGGGAAGTTTCAGCTGAGCATATTCTCTACATTTCCAAATCTCGTTGTCCAGCTTTACAGGATACCAGTTGGCTAAAACCAGGTAAAGACTTAGCTTATCAGCTAAGAGTATGGATGGGTGAGGTGTGGTTGCTATGGAAATCTGAGGAAGATGCGCTCTCATGGGGTGCGACTCAATTACCTGGAATGTCAGCCCAGCAGTTGCGGCAGGAATTTGATAAGTTATCTTCTAGTAACGGCAAAAAAGCTCCGGCTTGGGTAGCACAAGTAACAGAGCTTAAAGAGCAGTTTTGAGTAAAATTTCAACCACACTTCAGATACTGGCAAAGTTTCAAGTACAGCAGAGGGAAAATATTTTGTGCGCCATGGCGCACAAAATCTAATTGATGTTGAGCCAAGCGAGATACAGGCGAAAACGGAAATAGGCACTGACAAATGCTTGCTTTGATGATACCAGTCTTCTGAAAATCGAAATTTGCTCTTTTGGTGTTGCTGAGGAGTGCGTCAAAGAGTTCCTTAAGCGTAGCTTTGTAGTTAGCTCATTTGTTTAAGTCGTCCTATTCTCTCTAAAAATTTAAATATCTATTTTATCAAGTTAAAAATTAACATTTATCCCTTGAATTATTAATCCTCGCCTTGCTGTGGGTGAAAAAATCACGCCAAAGCAAGATATGACACAAAGTTATCAGTTATCCCTATTCGACTTACCCTTAAATACCTCTCTTCCTTTAACCACTGTTTCCAAAAACTACAGAATTACTCATCTAATAGGCAAAGGAGGTATAAAAACCAAAGCTGCTAACAACATCAAAGCAATCGAATTAAGTAAAACACTTGACCGAGAACACCGTCACCCCACACTCATAGAGCAAGCAATCATCGCCGAATATTTAGGTTGGGGAATTGCTCCAGAAATTTTTGAAGAACCTCTCAAATCTGATTGGCAATACCTCGGTATTCAATTAAGAGAATTGCTCACACCAACTGAGTATCAAGCTGCTAGAAGAAGCATCATTAATGCATATTATACCACACCAGAAATCATCAAAGAAATTTATCAAGGATTAAAGCACTTAGGCTTTCGTGGAGGTCGCATTCTTGAACCAAGTATGGGGACTGGTTTATTTCTTGGAGTCGCGCCTCAAGATATTAATGAAGTCTCTCACTGGACAGGAGTTGAACTTGACCCAATCACAGGTCGTATAGCCCAACAACTATACCCGAAAGCTAATATTTATATCCAGGGTTTTGAGGACGTTGTACTGCCACAAAACTACTTTGACTTAGCTATTGGGAACGTGCCTTTTAGCAATGTTGCTCCTCATGACCCACAGTACAACAAACTGCCAATTCATACACTACACGACTACTTCTTTATAAAATCACTTGACCTTATCCGTCCAGGCGGACTAATTGCCTTCATAACTTCAGTTGGAACATTACAATCCCGTAACAGCCTCAAAGTGCGAGAACTACTTTCAAAAACAGCCAATTTAGTAGGAGCAATTCGTTTGCCCAACACTGCTTTTTTAGCATTTACCAACACCCAAGTTACCACTGATTTAATCATCCTCCAAAAGCGCGAACATTCCGACCAGGAGCCATCTTCTGAATGGATAGAAATATGTGAAAGCGGACTCACATCTGTTGATGGTTCCCCACTTATGATGCCTTGTTACTATAAGCAGCACCCAGAAATGCTGCTAGGAAAACTAACTGTAGATAAACTCTACGGTGGGCGTAATCGGCTTGGACTTGAAACTGATGGACGCGATTTAAAGAAGGCATTATCAGAAGCATTCTCTCGCCTGACAACAGAAATTTATCGTCCCCAGGACACATCACTAAAAAACATAACTGTCTCATCCAAATCAAAATCAATTTTAATCCCCACTGAGCTGCAAGGAAAAACCAAACCTTATTCATATATCTGGTATAACAACGAACCTTGGCAAGTTATTGAAGGACGATTGCACCCAGTCAATTGTGTTGGGATACCTCGCCTACGCTTGTACTGGCTAATTCAACTACTCCAAGCAGTTAAGAAAGTTTTCACTCTTCAAATGAATGGCGGGAGCGATTCCCAACTATCCCAAGCACAAAAACACCTCAACCACATCTATGATACCTTGGTTAAGCGCTACGGATGGTTGCACTCTCCAGGTAATCGCCGGGTATTTGCTTGCGATCCAGAATATCCTCTATTGTTGGCACTGGAGAACTACGATCCTGATACGGAGACAGCCACCAAAACTGACATTTTCACAAAACGCACCATCCGTGAATATCAACCGAAAACAAGTGCTGCTACTGCTAAAGAAGCACTCATTTACAGCTTGAGCGAGAAAGGACGAGTTGACATTGATTTTATGACGATGCTGCTGTCACAACCCCCAGAAATTATCATTGAAGAATTGCACAAAGACAGACTGATTTATTTTGACCCTCAAAGTAAGCAGTGGGTAACAGCAGACGAATACCTTTCTGGTTATGTCAGGACTAAACTTGCGATCGCCCGTGTTAGCGATAGGCGCAACCGTACCGTAGGCATAGCGTGTTCGCAAGATATAACTGCACAAACCAATCCAGAACTAACAGTTAACGTTGAAGCCTTGGAGAAAGTTCAACCCAAAGACTTGCTACCTGGAGACATTTACGTCCGCTTGGGTTCTCCTTGGATTCCCACTCAAGATATTGCAGATTTTATCGCTCAAACACTGAACGTACCAGCACAGGATATCCATGTCTACCACTCCAAATCTACCGCCACTTGGGAGGTGGAAGTCCGTAAAAACGTCCTCACCTCGCAGAACAATTGCCAAATTTACGGTACTGAACGCGTGATGGCGCATCAACTGATTGAATTAGCACTCAACCTCCGCGTCCCGGTAGTTCGAGACAAAGTAGACGAGCAATATGTTGAGAACTTAGAAGCCACACGCATTGCCCAAACTAAACAGGAAAACCTCAAAGAACTCTTCAAAGGCTGGATTTGGAGCGACTTAGGGCGAACTGAGCGATTAACAAAAATTTACAACGAGCAGTACAATAGCCTTGTGCCACGACACTTTGACGGTTCCCATCTAGAACTACCGGGAATGAATCCAGAATGGCGCAACAAATTACGTCCTCATCAACTCAACGCTATCTGGCGCATCGTCGCCTCTGGTAACACATTACTCGGTCATGCTGTGGGAGCAGGTAAGACAAGTGAAGCGATCGCCGCAAGTCAAGAACTCAAACGTCTGGGAATTTGTTACAAACCCTGCCTGGTTGTCATGGATCACTTACCTGAACAAATGGCAAGCGAAGCTATACAAATGTATCCCCAGATGCGGCTTCTCATTGCTGGTAGTGCAGAAATGTCAGCCAACAAACGACGTGAGTTAGCTTCCCGCATTGCCACAGGAGATTGGGATTTGATTATCCTCAGTCAAGGTGCTTTTAGCAAATTACCTTTGCATCCAGACACTATTGGGCAATTTTTGTCAGAAGAATCAGATATGGTAGAAGCAGACTACCTTGCAGCTAAAAGCAATGGTCAGCGAACCAAAAGGGTGATGAAAAACCTCGAAAAGAAACTGACGCGGTTAGAAGAAAATATTGACGCGGTAGCTAATGCCCAAACGAAAGACAATACGGTATTTTTTGATGAATTGGGTATTGATTGGATATTCTACGATGAATCGCAACAGGTCAAAAACCTTGACCTCAACACCAAACTCAATCGAGTTCTAGGCGTTCCTAGCACAGCCTCGTACCGTGCCAAGGACTTTCTCATGAAGACCCGCTACATGAGCTACAAACATGGTGCAGGTCGTGGCGTAACGCTGATGAGTGCCACTCCAATTACCAACACCTTAGCCGAAGCGTGGGTTAACCAGGTATATCTGCAATACGAAACTTTACAAGTTAAAGGTCTGTTGCACTTTGATGCCTGGGTATCCAACTTTGCTGAAGTCAAAGTGGGTGCAGAAATCACGCCTCAAGGAACCTTGGAAGTCAAAAGCAGACTGGCTGTATTCAACAATCTTCCGGAATGGCGGCAGTTATTTTGGCAAGTGGCTGACATCTTAACCGATGAAGACCTGGACTTGCCAAAACCAGAGAAAGAGTACATCACACAAGAAGTGCCAGCGACACCCGAACAACTCAAGTTCTTTAATTATGTCGCTCAACGTGCCGAAGCAATCATTGCAAGACAAGTCGAACCGACTGTTGACAATATGCCCCGCATCACGACACACATCCGCCAGGGTGTCGTTGATTTGCGTTGCTTACCTTTGGATGTGCTTTCTGAATTTCTTACCCCTGAAGAAATTCACGATTTAAATTATTCTCCTACCAAAGTTGATGCTGCAATTGACTACGTTTTTCGTATCTGGCAATCTACCCAAGCTGAACGCTTAACCCAACTAATATTCTGTGATGTGGGAACGCCAAAAGAAAATTCTCAAGGACGATTCACTGTTTACGACTATATTAAGAGTCAGTTGATAAAACGTGGCATTTCTCCAGAAGAAATTGCCTTTATCCATGATGCCAAGACTGACGAACAAAAATCAGCCTTATTTCGAGCCGTGCGTCAACGAAAAGTTAGGGTTTTTATAGGTTCCACAGCCAAAATGGGTGTAGGTACCAACGTTCAAAACTACGTCATAGCTGCCCATGATTTAGACTGTCCTTGGCGACCAACTGACCACACGCAACGCGCCGGACGTTCGGTTCGTCAAGGTAATCATAATCCCAAAGTGACAATATATCGTTACGTCACTCAAGGTAAACCATTACAAGATGCCCAAGGGAAAAAGGTTGCAGGGCTAAGTCCGGATGGCTACCTGTACCAAACTTCTAAAACCAAAGCTGAATTTATTGAAGCAGCCCTGGCTGGAAAAAACACAGCCCGTAGTATTGATGACTGCACCGACATAGTTCTGTCTTATGCTGAAGTCATGGCAACTGCCAGCGGTGACCCAAGGTTAATGCGAAAAGTTGAGTTAGATGCAACTGTTGCCAAACTGCTTCAGGAAGAACGCGACCATATCAATCAGCAAATTTCCATCCGACAAGAACTAGAACATCTGCCTGGTCGAATTGAACAAGCGAGTGTAAAAGTAGCTAATCATCAAGCTGACAAAGACCGCACAGTATCTACTGCTGGCAATAAGTTTATCATTAGACTCCGCGCCTGTGATGGTAAGACAGTGCAACTAGACAAGCGATCGCTTGCAGGTGAAATTATTAACGCAGTTGCACGCGACTTAGAAGCACAGGCAAACTATGGAACATTTCCACTCGGTAAGTTCGCTGGATTTGAATTGTTAATTCGGCATGATGTAGGAGGCAGCACAATCCATATAGTAGGAGATGTAACCTACAACGCTTCAGTCAGACAAACACCAATGGGAACAATCTCTGCTTTGGAACATTGCGTGACTGAGGGTATTGATAAAGAACTTAAACAAGCTGCAGCACAACTCCAAAAGCTGAAAACAGCTTTCCACGATTTATCAATTCAAAAAGAACAGCCATTCCCAAAAGCGGCAGAATTACAAACAGCAATACAGGAGCAACTTACTATTAATAAAGACCTTGGTTTGCACTCAGACGATACTCAAGTGATAGTCATGGAGAATAGCGAACAAAAAGCAGCGTTAAACTGCAATTGATGGAAAAATAAAATATTACATATGCCCATAAGTGCTGCTCGCTTAGGTTGCAAATCAATCAAAAGCAATGCAGATTATGGGCTTTGTTTATCTTCTCCACTTTTCAGATAAAATAGGAAACTTAGAAAATTCAAAAGGCTGCGCTCAACATTATTTAGGCTACACCAGCAAAAGTCTGAAAAAGCGTTTCTCAGAACACAAAAACGGTATCGGTGCAAAAATTACCCGCGCGGTTGTGCAAGATTATAAATACGAATTACAACTCGTCCGTCACTGGTCTGGTTGTACTCGTGAAACTGAGCGAGCATTGAAAAGACGGCATAGTCCTGTTAGCTTTTGTCCTTTATGTAATCCTCAAAAAGATACAGCACATTGCAAGTAAATGAAGTACAACGGTGTTGTTTAAAAGCCAGACTCTAAACCTTTTTTACTTCTGGCTCCTGACTCCTGAATCCTTAATGATACTGTATTACCAAGATTGATTGCAAGCAGCAACAATCAAAAGAAAGTAAATAAATGAAATAATTTGCTTTTGTTAGGGGTGAAAATATCACATATAGAGAAGAAAAATGACAAATTTTCAAGTTACCTGGAAATTCACTTACACTGAAAACATCATTCCACCTCGTTGTCGCAAGCCAAGACCAAAAAAATTTCAGGGTGAGTACACAGTTGAAATACCAGCATTAAGCGACAAAGAAGCACCTGTGGCTATTATTGAAACTGACAAAAATGCTGCTCCTGAGATGTTAGGAGGTGAGCGTCGTACTCGCATCCGTCAGTACCGTTGGTATAACAACCAGTTATGGTGTGATCATAAAATTGACCGTTTCAAAGATATTGAATTTGAGTCAATTCAGCCAGTTATTACAGGTTACGGTAGTGACTACCAATCTCTAGATCAACATCAAGAACAAGCACGTCTATGGGCGAAATCAAAAATTTTAGTCGATGGCATTGTTCATAAACCCCTAAGAGGAGAACCCCGATTATTAGTCAACCGCGACTACTTCAATCAAAAATTCTATGTGTCATTAGAGCGGCACTTTGATTACGATGTACCCAGATTTAAATTCAGTGACTTCTACCGATTAGACCAGATTAACGAAGCAATTGCAAAATGTCACCGCTGGTTTGAACGGTTTCAAAATGATAAGGATGAAGTAGAACTGATTATCCCTTACGAATTTGAAATTATAATACCACAAGCCATCCAACTGAATCCCCAAGCAGAACAAGCTGTTGCAGATGAAGAAAAGTTTCAAACCAACTTACAAAAACTGATTTCTGAAACGAAATCACTGTTTGCTGATCATTTACAGCGTTGTCGCGCCCTCAAAGAAGCTCTTGCTACATTTGAAATATAAACTATAACTCTCGTCAACGAAGAAGAATTCAGAAACCAGAATGCAATTAGTGGGGGCTTGATACCCCCAAGTCATCCGCCACTTGCACACAATACATTCTGTATTCTGGCTTCTGACTCCTGACTACTTCTTTGGTCAAATCAATTCACTTCATACCTGGAGTAAGTATGTACATATGCTATTACTCCAGGCGTATTTACCACGATGAACAGCCATGCCTTCTAATCAAGACAATGACAATCTTCTCACAGAAATGTTGAAATGGAGAATAAATATCTTTGCCAGTGCGCCAGAACACATTGAGGCAGTTGCAGATGAGTTTGAAATATTACTAAATACAGTAACACCCCTTATTTCTGTCTTTACAAAAGATAGAGATAAAAATCAACGTGGTGTTTTTCTGCTCCAAGAAGTCCAAAAAATAGATAAGATTGCACCTTGTGAATTCCTAAACCTCGAAATCATTGCTGCCTTGTCTGAAAACCATTTCTTCTTCGGTGAAGATAATTTTCAATATGGAGGTATCATTAAAAAACTTCTACTAACAAGAGCGCAAACTTATCATCCAGAAATTAGCGCCGTTGTATTTTGGACTGTTCCTAACAAAATCGGTGTAGCTTTGTTGGAATTCAACTAAAACACAACGCTAAATGTACTTCAGTAAGTCCCTTGACAGGTTTCAAACAATGGAAAACCCTACAGGTATTAGAATAATCGTCAAGTCCCAAGGAACTTACAAAGTCCTTGTTGATTCAGTAGTCGAAGATGCAGAACTCATCAGCATTCGGTTCTTTCTCAAGTCTCCTGATGGAACTGATAAAGTTCTTGTACAAACTTCAATTGAAAATACTAATCTCAGCTTTGAAATGCAAGACCAACTCGAAAATTTATTAGGTAAAGGGAACTTCTACATCAAGAATGGACAACTGAAAATGATACTTGCTTGCCCTAGCTACAAAGAAGAACTACAAGAAAAAGTGTTGTCCAACTTGTAAAGAAATGGTTGCGCTGACACGCAATAAAGCAATATGTGAGGGCGATCGCGCCACCCCTCACACTCCCCGGCGTGCTGCTGGGTTCTTCATTATACGGGGCGAAGCCTTGGTCATGAAAAATTGGGTAGGTGTCGTCTTGAACAAAAACACCTCACCCAATTTTTCAGACGGCAAGAGTCGTAGGGCGACTTTCGCGGCATAAACGCCCTGTAGGGCATTTATTCCACGTTCGCCTCACTCGCTTGCCGCGCAAAGTGCGGTACTCGAAATCTCTGTAGCGATTTCGACCGCACACTTGCGTCAAGGCTTCTCCCCGTAAACCCCCAGCGTCAGCAGCAGTAAGAAGCTGTGGCTAAAAGTTGCTGCTGTGGCACAACTGTTCAAGAAGAAAGAAGTGCAATCTCCTTACTGCTTTGGCTTGGAATGCACTGCTCTCTTGTAACCCATTCCACATAACTTACTGCCCTTGGAAGCATATAACTTCTGGGGGCTTTTTCATCCCATTAATTAGAAGAAAAAGTAAAAAAAATAAAAAGTAATAAATGGGGTGAAAAATCAATTGTTTCATTCGGTTGAAATATCAAGGAGAATTGAAATGCCTAAACCAAACCTGACACGCAAATATGATCCCAAATGTTTATTAGCCGCTAAGAAATCAAGAGAAATTGAAACGACTATCAAAAAGCTTCGCTATGAATTCAATGCCTACTATTACGGTGGATTAAAACTGTGGTGGGGCTTACGAAAGATGGAAATCAAAGCAGACCATTACGAATCAGGAGCTTATCAAGATTATCAAATCTGCAAAGGTAAGTTTAATGCCACTGGAGAATGGATGAGAGCTACCTATGACGAGGAACGCCGCTTTGCTGAAGTCTGGAAGCCCGAATGGGAAGAATTTATCAAAATGTACTGGGAGAGTTTTGGAAATGGGATTATCTCCATTCCGGAAGTAGAGATTGAATTAGACACTGAAATTAATGTCCGTGGGAAGGGAGAAATAGACTTATTGCTGGAACGGACACAAGAAATCTTGGAATTCTTTGCTGAACAGTTTGCTGACTTACTAGTGAACAAATCCTCTCGAATGAAAGCAACTGAACAGGTTAAGGAAGCATTGCGAAACTGGAACCGTAAGGAGAAGGAAGATGTTGCAGATGCTATTGAGGAAAGAGTTAGTCTGGAACACGCAGAAACGCTGATATCCAAACAATATGTAAAGGACACAGATGAAGACTCTTTTGACGATCAAGATAACGAATTAACTGACTTAGATATTAAATTTAAAGCTCCTATAGGCAACTCAGAAATTGTTCAAATCATCCACAAGCAAACTGAAAAATTGACTGAATCGAACTCAGTATCAAAAGAAGTAAAAGTGAGTTCACATCCCACAACTGGTAGTTCTCAAAAGCGTCATCAGCAGTCCCGCTTTGCAAAAGAAACTGAAAGAGAAGCTTTTTTCAAGGAATATGGTCTCGACTCAGATGGTGAAATTGAAGGAGTAAAAGTTGTAAATATCACTAAAAAGTCCCAAGATGTAACTGAATTGAATTCAATAGCACAAAATCCCTTCTAATACTAACGTAAGTTGCTAGTTAGTGACCCTAAACCGTATCTAATTGATACATAAAGTACCTTCTTAAGTACTTAAAAATACCATTTTTTTGAATTTCGTACTTAAAATAAGGCGCTTTTTGATAACTAGCAACTTGGGTTACTAAAGACAACCAAAAATGTAGCACTAGAGTTGGGAAGCACACCCGACTCTAGCTTTATAAGCAAAGCCGACCAAACCTGGGGGAAGATTGGGCAGAAAAAATATATTCTCATTTATCGAAGCTTATTGACATCAAATGAAATGGACGTGTGTTGCTTAATCGCTTACTATATCTAGTTTTTAGACCTTTTCTTACATCGAACTCAGGTTTCAAGAAGTAGTACGTTTCTTGTCAAGAAGAAGACACACCACTTGAGCATCCTTTTTACTGGGGAGCGTGAATTTGCCAGGATTATACCACACCTGTGGTGAATAAACAAGTGCTGAATTGAACTACCATCTTGGTGCGCCCTTACCACACCAACTAGTTAATCAGCTGAGGGATAGATGAGTGCGTCCTCCTTCTACATCATTTGCTCAAACAATGCACAAAGCTCGGTATTATTCTGAATTAACAACATAATTTTCGCTCCAACATTTAGAATCACTATAGAGAAACGCCTATTATTATCATGACCGATTCTCTTGCTGATATCCCACAACAACAAACGCAACTTGCCCAAGTCTATCGTCAGCTACCACCCCTAGACCAAAAGATTGTGCAATTATTTTCGGTGATTTATGAACCGATAAACAGAACTTCGTTCATGAATTGCCTCAATCAAACTGGCACATTAGATGAAAATAATAAACCTTTTGTTAGCAAAACTTTAAGTCGCCATATTGATAAATTGATTTCAGCAGGTTTGCTCATTCAAGAAAGCGGGCAAAGTCCTCAGTGTCGTCCGCTACTCACAGAGATTGCCACTCGTGACGCGGTAAAAGCTGGACGCTTTGAAATATTAGCAATAGCCGTAGAAGAAAAGCTACCCATACGTACTCATTGGCACAACGGACCCCGAATTTTCCAGAACACGAGCCAATTGATTCGGGAAGTCCGCATTGGTCTTTACCGCCACAACCTCAATTATATTAACAAACAGTTTGAAGACTACTATAAATATAATAGCCAAGACAAAATATCTATAGAGAACATATTCGAGCAGGTGTGCAATAACCCATTCGATGCAGATTGGCTTCGCACCCTACCACAAGGTTTGTATGAAAGCGCCATATCTATCATCCTGTTGAATGCAGCGTTAAAATGTTCTCTCGCCGAAGAACCGTTTGCCCTGCTAGAAGAAGAATGCTCTACTCCTTCTGGACATTCCTCAGATTATCTACACCTGATTTTGAGCGAACAATTCCTTCTAAGAGGTTGCATACAAGAAGCACAACAAAGTTTAGAGCGTATATCTGACGACTATCGAGATAACGCCGCCGTCTTTTGGGGTTGGCTGAATTTTCTGCGTGGTGAAAACGAACAAGCTATCAAGTATTACACACACGCCCTCAAAGCCCTCAAGAAAGCCAAGGGTAAGCAAAAGGTCTATTTCAACACTATGGGCGGCTTGTTTTTTATCTTGGCATTATTAAAAGATGGTTCCCCTAATCGCCTCCGGGAAGCAGAGGAATGCGCCAGTCTAACTTCCCGCCCAGATCATTGGCTTAGGACTATTTATGAGAGATTGAAAATCGTGCTGCAAGTCCAGCAAGGTAATATCGCCCAAAAAGAATTTATAGTCAGCGCCTACATTGCTTCCACCGAAGAGCATAACAGCTTAGAAACACTCTTTTGTGCCCTCTGTCTCTACTGGGTAGATGTTGAGAAAGCCAAAAAGCGCTTGCCCAAGTTGTTAGAACCACTCTATCAGCAAGCTGTTGCATCTGGTTACCACTGGCTAGCAATGGAAAGTGCAGAACTCCTCTCCCGGCTCAAAGGACGCAGCACCTATGATACACAAGCAGCGATATTGCGGGAAGATAGCGGTATACACACCATAGTAGACCTGGTTCGACCACAGGAACATTGGGAGCTTTGTTTAAATGCACTCGCAAATCTACAGAAGGAACCGCACTCACCGACAAAAACAGAGGCTCAACTGCGCTTAGCATGGTTTATTACCTTCTACCCTAGCAAATGTATCTTGCAACCACGCGAGCAGAAAGTTAACGCCCAAGGTGTTTGGAGTAAAGGTCGTCCAATTGCCCTCAAGCGCCTGAGTGATAACCTGGGTGAGTTTAATTACCTCACACCTCAGGATATCCGAGTATGTGGCTGCATTGAAACATTTACTTCCTATAATTATGGGTATCACGGCAAAACCGAGTATACATTCAATGAAAAAGCAATATCTGCATTAATTGGACACCCACTAGTCTTCTGGGAAGATTCCCCGACCACTCGCGTGGAAATTGTCAAGGGAGAACCAGAACTCATTGTCAAAAAAGGAAATCTTGGTCGCTTAACTTTAGAATTTTCTCCCAAACTGGCAGAATCACAGAATATTCTAAATGTCAAGGAAACTCCAACCCGCATCAAGGTCATTGAAATTAGTGCTGAACACCGACGCATAGCAGAGATTATTGGCAAGGAGAATCGGCTCAACGTACCTGCTACTGCCGACAAGCAAGTCTTGGCAGCCATCAATGCTGTCTCTGGAATCGTCACTGTGCATTCTGATATCGGTGGTGGGCTTTCTGGATGTGAAGAAGTACCAGCACAGACGATACCCCATATTCACCTGTTGCCTGCTGGTGTAGGATTGAAAGTATCCCTTCTATCTTGCCCTTTTACCCAAGGTGGTCCCTACTATCGCCCTGGTACAGGGGGCGAAACTGTGATTGCTGAAATCGATGGCAAGCGACTGCAAACCACACGAAATCTGCAAAAAGAAAAGCAACTTGCCAATGCTGCTGTAGCAGCTTGCCCCACCTTGACTCGTACTGAAGAACAAGATAATGAATGGCTTATAGAACAGCCAGAGGACTGTTTGGAACTGTTGTTGTCACTGCAAGCATTGGGGAACACCGTGGTGCTAGAATGGCCCCAAGGAGAAAAACTGCGTGTCAAATACCATGCAGACCTTAAAGATTTCCAGTTGACAATTCAACGCCAGCAGGACTGGTTTGCTGCTACTGGTGAGTTGAAACTGGATGACGACCTTGTGCTAGATATGGAGCAGCTGCTGGAACTACTCAAGCAAACCCCAAGTCGTTTTATCCCCCTTGGTGATGGTCAATTCCTGGCTTTAACTCAAGCGTTTCGCAAACGCCTGGACGAATTGCAGACGTTTTCAGAAAAACATAGTAAAGGTATACGCTTTCACCCACTGGCAACATTAGGGTTGGAAGATTTGGTAGATGAAGTGGGCAAACTGAAAGCAGACAAGCACTGGAAGGCACATATCCAGCGTCTAAAGGAAGTGCAAAACCTGCAACCGGAACTTCCCTCTACCTTCCAAGCAGAACTACGTGACTACCAAATGGAGGGATTTACATGGTTGGCGCGTTTGGCACACTGGGGTGTTGGGGCTTGCTTGGCAGACCAAATGGGACTGGGTAAGACCGTGCAGGCATTAGCTGTTATTCTTACCCGTGCCAACTCTGGACCAACTCTGATTGTTGCCCCCACTTCGGTGTGCATGAATTGGGTGAGTGAAGCGCAGCGGTTTGCTCCTACTCTTAATATTGTTCAATTTGGCAGTGGCGATCGCTCAGTTCTCCGTTCGCTTCGCGTTCCGAAGGAAAGGAATCGCCAACAATTGCTCTCTGGGTTACAACCGTTTGATATGCTAGTGTGCAGCTACAGTCTTCTACAGCAGGAAGAAGTTTCTCAAATGCTGTCGCAAGTGCAGTGGCAAACAATTGTGCTTGACGAAGCCCAGGCAATCAAAAATATGACCACCAAACGTTCCCAGGCGGCGATGAACCTCAAAGGTGGTTTCAAACTGATGACAACTGGAACTCCGATTGAAAACCATCTCGGCGAATTGTGGAATTTGTTCCGCTTTATCAATCCTGGGTTACTCGGTTCGTTTGAAAGTTTCAATCAACGCTTTGCGATTCCAATTGAAAAATCTCAGGATAAACAAGTACGCGCCAAACTGAAAAAACTCATTCAACCATTCCTGTTGCGTCGCACGAAAAATCAAGTACTCGAAGAGTTGCCGAACCGTACCGAAATCCTCTTGCATGTGGAGTTGAGTCGCGAGGAAATGGCTTTCTATGAAGCGTTGCGTCGTTCGGCAATATCCAAACTGAGCGAAACTGAGGCAACTGCTGGGCACAAACACCTACAAGTACTGGCAGAAATCATGAAATTGCGTCGTGCCTGTTGCAATGCTCGTTTGGTGATGTCTGACACTGAACTACCCAGCGCTAAGTTGCAACTCTTCGCTGAGGTGCTTTCTGAGCTACTGGAGAATCGTCACAAGGCTTTGGTGTTTAGTCAGTTTGTTGACCATTTGCATCTTATCCGAGATTATCTGGATAAGCAAGGTATTAATTATCAATATCTAGATGGCAGTACTCCAGCTCCAGAGCGTAAAAAACGGGTGGATGCTTTCCAGGCGGGAGTTGGGGATGTCTTTTTAATCAGCCTCAAGGCAGGCGGTACTGGTCTTAATCTTACTGCTGCTGATTACGTTATTCACATGGACCCTTGGTGGAATCCAGCGGTAGAAGACCAAGCCTCAGATCGTGCCCATCGTATCGGACAACAACGTCCGGTGACTATCTATCGCTTAGTAGCAAAGGATACTATCGAAGATAAGATTGTGGATTTGCATCACCATAAGCGAGATTTGGCAGACAGTCTGCTCGAAGGTGCTGATGTGAGTGGCAAGATATCAACAGAAGCGTTACTACAGTTGATTAGTGAAAGATAGGTAAAAAATATCTTTGGCAGGTAGCAATCCGTTGTGCAGATAGTGCTTTAGTGGAAAGGGCAGAATTTAAAGAAATGGGAAATGGGAAATATCGATTAATCGCGTCATCGTTAACTCTTCACCTCTGATTGTTCTGTTTAAAAGTCAGCAAAATAAAATTAAGCAATTTGGCGAATACCGCACGCAAAGATTAGTCCTAGAGGCATGGGATAGAATGTTTAAATAATTCGTAACTCGTAAGTATGAAAACAGATGCAATTTTCTACGAGATATTTAAAGAATTTCCCAACATCTTCTTTGAAATCATTGGCAAACCTGATACTAACATCAATACTTATGAGTTTACCGCACCAGAAATTAAACAAAAAAGCTTCCGATTAGATGGAGTATTTTCTCCTATTGGAGAATTCACCAATGAACCACTGTATTTTGTAGAGATTCAGTTTTACAAAGATGAAGAATTTTATGACCGACTGTTTACAAGTATTTTCCTTTACTTTACCCAATATCAGCCACCACTACCTGACTGGTTCGCAATAGTTATTTACGATAAACGCAGTAATGAACGTAGCTATCCCCTACGTTATCGTTCCTTGTTGGAACCTCATCTACGTCGCTTTTACCTAGACGAACTGGAAGATGTACCAGATGATTCTTTGGGAGTAGGAATTGTACGCTTAGTTGTAGAGAGTGAGAATAAAACTGGAGAATTTGCCAAAACGCTCATTAGCAAAGCTAAGGAGGAATTGACAGATACTCTCATCCAAAGAAAAGTTCTAGAATTTATAGAGACAATCGTAGTCTACAAATTTCCTAACCTAAGCCGCGAGGAAGTAGAAACCATGCTGAATTTAAACTTGCTGAAAGAGACTAGAGTTTATCAAGAAGCAAAAGCAGAAGGTGAAATGAAGACTAAGTTAAAAATTTTACCAAAGCTTGTGCAACGAGGGATGAGCATTCAAGAGATAGCAGAACTATTAGAATTGGACACTGACACTATTAGAAATGCTTTGCAAGAATAGTCTTATAATTTACTATTACTTAAGCGTAATCCAGTATCCAACCACGGCAGTACGAATAAATTAATATAGTTCATCTTTGCACCGAACTTCTCCTCAAACTTCCGCAACAGAAGTGTTAACAAAAGTACAGATGGATGTGCTGCTTGCAAGTACTTCACCGAAACTAAAAAAAGACGTATAATTTACGATTGAATGGACGATTAGAGCAATTGCACGCCTAGGAGGATACTTAGAACACAGAAAAAGCTGGTAGTAAAGCTTACTTAGATGCTGTTGAGCAAATTCTTAAGAGAGCCAAAGACGCCAGACGCTAACTCCTGTGCTCCAGACGCTACGTGTAAGCGCAGAGCGTCCGTAAGGACTCAGGGCTGATAAATTTCAAACCAAATCTTCCAATAGAGCTGTAATTTTACCTTGCGCTTTGGTGCGATTGTCATCATAAATCATTAAAGTATTCAAATTTGCATGCCGACTCAACTTTTGCACGCTTCTGACATCTCCTCCACTCACATCCAGCGCCGCAGTTACCGACGAATGTCTGACTCTGTGCGGACTGACGGTTTTAGAAATTCCAGCTTCCTTTGCAATAGCAACAACAATCTTACGAATTCCATCTCCCGTCAGCCGATGTCCATAATGAGGTCGCAACGAAATAAACAGTGGTTGCTTAATATCAAGTTCCTTCCTCGCCAACAACCAATCCTGGAGCGCATCGCAGGTTTTGGGTTTTAAGTCAATGTTTTCTTTCTGAGTTCCTCTTCCCTTCCCTAGAATACTCAACGTCCGCGCTTCTAAATCCAAATCCTCAATATTACAGTGAGAAATCTCCTCCCGGCGCAAGGCATTTGCCCACAACAGTCGCAGCAGCGCATAATCACGCTTCCCTTTTAAAATTTCCCGGTCTGGCACCAAAAGCATTTTCTTAAACGCTTCCGGGCTAATTCCTGTCGTATCCCGGTAAGGAGTAACCTTCTCGCTCTTGATATCAGCCAAAGTCCAGTCACACTTACCCACTTTATAAGCGTAGTTAACCAACGACTTAATCGCTGCCAACCGTCGGTTAACAGTCGCTTCCTTCAACCCTTGATCAACCAACTGTGCCTTGTAACGTAAAACGAGGGTAACAGCAGAGTATCGGTCCATCTGCAAAAATTGTGCCACCAGAGTGGGTGTTGGTTCCTGACCACACACTGTCACAAAAAAGTTCTTCAAATCTTTCGCGTACTCATGACGGGTACTTTTATTGCGCTTGCCAAAGAGCAACTCTTCCAAAAGGTTACGTTCAGCAGCAATGGCGAACGGATTAGTTAAGGAGAGCGAGTGCGACCCATCATTAGGCGACATAATAACTATCGAAAATAAACCTTTTCGATAATTAATTTATCACATATCTAAGGCGTATTAACGCAACTCGGTATAGCATTGGACAACTTCAGTCCGCTGCTGAAGTACGACAACGAATCGCACTTATCTGACTGGATAGTACAGTTCTGAGGAGGCATTCCATTCCCATCCCACACTCATTGGGTCGCGGTTACGGGACCAACTCAAAAATTCTTTGACGCTCTTGTTTTTTCTTTCAGCAACAAGACCTTGAGGGGTGACACCAAGTCTTTGAGCGAGACTTTCGTTTGTCCTGGGCTGTAGTTCAACTTGTGTTTGTTGGTACGGATACGCGAATCTTCGCGGTTTAGTGTTGTGACCTAATTTCCCAGAGGCGATAGACCGTTCGATTAACTCTAGTTTCAACGTGATAACTTCTAGTTTTTTTTCTACTGAAGAGCCAAGAGCTGCAAGATGGGATTCCAGTTTCAAGAGCTTCTCCTCTAACTGTTTGACTGATTTATCGCCTGCTGTCACATCGATATCATTATTGATATCGAAATTTGATATTAGTTCCTCTAAGGCTTGCAGCAAGGCAATTGTATGACCCTGCCTGTGTAGTTTTGAGAGTCGCCGAACCACCCCAATGAGTGGAACGGGCACACGAATCATCTCGCTTGGTGGGGATTTTTGATCTGGCATTTGATATCAATTTTGATATCGACAAGCTGATTGTAACATGGTACACGCTGGCTGAGATATGCCAAACTTGCGGAGATTCTACACAATATATTCAATAAGATAAAATTAATCAAGTTTCCACAAGATTATTTGTATATAATTTGACACAACAATGAGCAGGAGTCGGTATCCATCTAATTGGAAAGAAATAGCCACCCAACTGAAGGAATCAGTCGGGTGGTGTTGTCAAAAATGCGGTAGACTTTGCTTAAAACCAGGAGAAAAAACTCCTGATTGGACTTTATCTCAACGCAGAGCTTACACTCTTCAAGTTCATCATTGGAACTTAAATCCAGCCGATAATCGAATAGAGAATCTTGCGCCTTTGTGCAGTAGTTGTCACCTCTACTATCATCGATTTAGACGGGGAAATATCTCTCCAGGTCAGTTGGAAATTGAATTGTCAATTAAAAATTAAAGTTTTAAAAGTGCTTATCGCGCCCAGCATTTCGGTATAGGGCGCACACTTGTTGACTTGGTTTGTTAACCTTAACTAGCGGTGAGACATCTGTACGGGGAATACTCAAATATTGGTTGGCAACCAAGAAAATATGTTGGTAAAGCACATTCCTTAAAGATGTCCCAAGCAACCAAAATATATAATGAGCAATCCTGGGAAGCAGAGTGGTCCGAAGAATGGCAACAACAGGAGTCACGCCGCCTTTGATGGCAAGGCAGCTATACCTTCAGGGAGCGGCTCATAATGCTCATGACCTCTCCCGGATTAGGGGTTGGTACCAGGGGACTCCACGCCACAGCATCAGCATAACCAATGAGTTGCAAGTAGTGAATTGTACTTTTCACAGCTTTGGGCGAACCAATCAGCATATGTTTGATGGGTTCTCTGTCTGGGGGTAGGTTTTCACCAGCTTGGTTAGGAATGGGTGTACTGGGGCTGTCAGCACTGGATAGAAAGCTTTGGATCATCATAGTTCACCTGTGTTGAGCGGGAATAACTGTAAACAAAATAAAGCCACTGTTGTCACTGGTGCAACTAAATAATGCACCAGTGACAACTAATCGTTACATTTTGTATCGTGTCGAATTTGCCGCAAAAAATTGGGCAGGCTTCATACCCCACGAATTAATTAGGGCTGTGATTCGTTGGTCGAAATGAATAAAAATATTCAGGGATGACCGCAAGAAAAAAAAGAAAGGAGTAATCCTAACTGAACCTTGACAACTTGACAACCATGAGGGTGACTCAAATTATTATGAGAAGTCCCTTCCCGCAGGTGCAGCGGTGACAGCGAGTCCCCCACACTTGAGAGTAGCAACCTCAAGTGACCATTGTAACGGGGAATCATGGCGGTATCTGGAAGCCGAATCTGGAAACCCGTCTAGCAAGAACCCATGAGTAAAGGCAACGCCCTTGAAGATGCGCTTGAACCATCGTGAAAATCAACCAGCTTAAAGGCTAACTCGAAAAGGGAAAGCAGGATTTAAGGCAATGCCTGAAAACTGTTGAGGCTGGAGCCAAAAGGCAAAGGATATGGAGTTGGCGGTTCCCGTGCCGACCAACAAGCACTTCCCATAAACCCGGTGGACAGCATCACTCTAAAGGTTATAACCAATGGTTGTCAGGAACGAAGTAACCCCCTTAATGCTCTCAGTTGGTCGATACTGAGTAGGTGCTAACCGTATGCATTGAGGGAGAGGGATTGAGTCAGAAGCCAACGCTCTGTTGTAATGACACAGATATGCTGACGGACTCACGGGGAAGGATGGGTCTTTTCCAGTAGGAAAGAAGGTAAAAAGATGCGCCTTATTAAGCACTCTGAAACACCGATTGTTAGACACATAAAAGTGCGAGGGGAATGCAGCCCTTATGACGGAGATTGGATATATTGGAGTACCAGAATGGGAATGCATCCAGAAGCGACAACAAGGGTATCAAAACTCTTGAAAAAGCAAAAAGGTAAATGCGCCCATTGCGAATTGTTCTTTAAAAATGGAGATTTACTGGAGATAGACCACAAAAAACCGCGTGCAAAAGGCGGAAAAAATACCCAAGATAATCTCCAATTACTCCATCGACATTGCCACGATACAAAAACAGCTAATGATGATAAAGCTGTCAGAGGTACTAATGAAAATAGCCAAATCATTGAGGAGCCGTGTGAGGTGAAAATCTCACGCACGGTTTTGTAGCCGAGACAGGGGGGCGACTCCCTGATCTTAGGCAGCGGTGACACGATCAACCAAAAAAGCCTGCCCAATTTTTCAGGATTAGGCTCCGTGTTTGCGATTGCGTTTTCTCGCCCAGATTTCTCTGAGGTGAGCAGGTTCGTTTTCAAATTGAGTCCAGAGTGCGTGAATCTCTGCCAAGCGGCGTTTGTCAGCCTCAGTTGGTTCTCTGCGATGTAAGCCGCTTGAAAACCAATGAGCTACCGTGCTTTTAGAGCGTCCGCACAATTCGGCAAGTTCTTCATAACTCACTGACCAGTGTTTCAGGAACTCTTCGGGTTCCATCTTTTCAGCAACCTTAGCCTTATAAACCTCAAACAGTTCCCAGTGTCTTCTAGTAGGCGTTTTAGCTGCAATCATCTCGACCACTCCAACGATGCACGGGTGACAACATCTTGAGTGATCATACTGGAAAAAATTGATCCTTACGACGCTAGATCCAAAAATGCTAGCTACGGCTAGACCGATGCCCTATCTATAGCAATCCTATTCAGAACTTACGACGCTAGATCCAAAAATGCTAGCTGCGGCACTATACTCTGAAGTAGCCAAACAAGATAGGACAGAACTGCTGCAAAAGGTAATGCTGTTGAAACTTTTGTTTGATCTTTGACATAACAAACCCAGGAACCATCTGACAGAACTGCTGCAAAAGGTAATGCTGTTGAAACTCTGGCAAATTATTTACGGCGCTTCTACGCAAAATGGGATTGAAGTCTATCACTGATGACCATCAAAACATAGCTTGTTAGGGTAGCTGATTTTTACTGGTCTTTTTGACCAGGCTGAACAATATACACGACGCGATACGCGCTCGTCCCTTTGGGACACGCGCAAGGGACGCGTCAAGCTAGAGGCTTATCGCCATGCGGGGCGGCTCCAGAGGAGTATCGCATTCGTGGCGAGCACTACGAATGCGATTGCAAAGAAGCAACAGACGCCTTCACGCGTATCGTTCACCACCTTTATCTCCCCATTTCCATGCCTACTGATTGTTTCTGCAATTGCCCAGAGCGCTCTGCTCTTAGCTGCTGCACAACCGCATAACGTGCCTGAAAGTCCTTAACCTGCTCCCTTGTGAACGGCTTTTCCACTTTATCACCGTAAGCCTTCATCTGGAGGTTGCCTTCAATATCTCGAACTTGCAAATGTTTGGCAGATTCAATAATTTGTATACCTGCCTTCTCGGAAATAAAAGCGCGACCTTGCATTTTCTCAATCTTTGCATTCTCTTTAGTGCCACCCACCCACGTCTCAATTGGCACCTTCCCTTCTTTACCGTACACATTTACCATGTCACGTAAAGGAGCAAGACTGTCCCGCGTCAGTTGCTTGCGCTCAATGTAATCAAAGTTGTCCAAATCTTTGGTCAACAGACGGTTATGAGTCACTTCGTTTCCTTTTGCCTTGAAAACTCCATCAGGGCGGTAACTCTGCTCAATCTTTCCTGTATCGTGTCGCAGAAACGTTTGATTCGATTTGTCGATTGATAAATCACCCGTCGCCTCATTCTGGGTAATAGTATAGCCAGTTACTGTCGCTGTCCTGACACCAGGGACAAGTTCTTTACCTTTTTGTTGGAGTGCCTTATGAGCAACCTGGATCACAAACTGCTCCGCTTTTTGAACTGCACCATCCCGTTCTGAACGCAGATTTTCTGGTACTGGAGCTTTACTTACCGCCAAATCCTGAATTGCCTCAACTGAGACTGAACCAGAGTAGACACCTTGCTTCTCCTCAATTTTGGACATCTGGAACCACTGCCAATTTTTCGAGTTCTCCTCTCGTTGAAGTTGAGCTTGCTGCTCCTTGTGTTCGATAAATTGTTTGGTGGAGGCACGAACATGACTTTCTTCTCTTAATTGAGATGCTTCTACTTCCTTTTTTATTACCTCAAAAGGAGTTATGGACTCGAATGCCACGACTGCACTTTTCTCTTGGGAAACAACCTCCACTCCCTCTATTTGTGCTGGCTGTAAATTTGTGATTTCTGGTTCAATTAATTTACTCGAAAGGACTTGACCTTTCTCAAATCTAAACATTTCTTGGTCGTTCTTTTCAATTACAATCGCCTGTTTAATATTGGACGGTTCACCCTTTTGTCCAAGTGCAGGAGTATCCATATCAATTGCTGAGCGCAGCACTCCTACACGAGTATCTGTGAGCTTACTCATCTCTGGTTCCTGTCCAACAATACCCTCATAAACTGAGTTTTTACCCATCTGGATATTAATCTTCTCTCCAGATTTAGCATCCATTCGGCTTGCCAACTCTTTAATAAAATTATGGGTTTGCTCTATCGATAAAAGCGCTCTTGTTGCAGCCATATGTCACTCCTACATGAAATATTTTTAGGGACTGTAAATTGTCTTGGTGCTTACGCAGTCGCTTCAAAATCAACCAGCCATAATTCGTGACCGGAAATCTTTTCAATACGATTGAGAACTTCCACACCTTGCACTAAAATTAGCCCTGGTTCACCATCTACCTCAATTTCCACTACTTCAGGACGTGCAGTAGCTGTCAATAACAAATTGGGTATTGCATCAACTTGACCGTTGGATTTCCAACCAGCAACCCAGCAATCGTCAAAGTAAACATTGACTTGTTGAGGATGGTACGAAGTTTCAAACTTAGAAAAGTCCCGATAAGTGTCAACAGATTCTCTTATTGAGGGATAGTCTTTTAAAACTTCCTGCACAACTTCGGGAAACAAATTATCTGCGGTAATGAGTAGATTTTTATTCATTATTTAACTCCCAGTAACTAATGGTTTCCAACTTCTGAACTGTTATTCAGTTACGAATTATTTACATCCAGACTGCTTCTATCAAAGAATTAGCTAGCCCGAAATGTTATAATTATTAAAATAATGGACTACAGAAAACATACAGGTCTGCCACAAGTCAGCACCAAATTAACATCTACCTTTTGACGTATTAGACATTCAAAAATTTAGACACGACAAATAAGGTTGAGGATTTCGCCGGGGAATGTGATCTGAACCTTTCATTATTAGACATTCAAAAATTTAGACACGACAAATAACCTAGGGCAAACGCATCTTGTCAATAAGAAGAAATGAATCTTAATAAGCTCTCAAATAATCGCATTAAGACGTGCTTATTGAGAAGGTTTTCGGCGTTCGCTTTGACACGCGCGAAAATAAATTAAACGACCAATTATTTTTGCAGGAATGCATCAACCCAGGTTTGTGTCAAGAGTAATTTAGATGCGTTCGCCCTGACAAATAACCTTCGCGGACACGAGCCTTCCTCATTCGTAATGCTTGCCGATAAGTCCACATCGGTGTTGCTTTGAGGTTGGGAATATTAGCAAACTGTTTGTCAAACCGCTTTAATCCTGTGATAGAGCGAATAACCTTAGCAATGGTTTTGCAGCAGGAATCAGGATACAGAACAATTTGTGCTTCACTAAACCGAATAACTATCCAATTTCCCTCGATAAAATACTGATTCCGAATCATATCGTTGGGCTGGTCAACACAATGAGTGGGTTTTTTAGATTTATAATCATAAGGCTCGTCAATTTCAACATCAATCGATAATCCAATCTCTTCAAAAATGATTGCAAAGTCAGTGCTGTAGGCGTATTCTTTACCATTAATTGTGACAGGGAATTTAAGTTGAGTTTGTACGCGTAGACAGCAAAAGTGCTGCTCTAAAACCGCCTTGAATTTCCGCTCACTCGCACCAACCGGAGCATCGCTTACCCCCACAGGTTGTCTTACTTTTTGGTAAAGCTTGAGTTTAAGTTGTTTGAGTCGATGGAGTTTTTGATTCTTATCATTTAGCGGTAAACTCTCTTTTTTTTGAAGATGACTGAAGCTTTCAGGTAATGTTGATTGAATGAATTTCTGTCCCTTTTGAGTCAAATGACTGTTAGGGACTTGACCGACTTGAGAATGAAAAACTAACCACAGTAGTATCGCTCCTCCCAACCCAAAAATAATTAGCACGAGCCATCCGTAATCACCAAAAATTCCTAAAATTACAAATCCTTTAATGACAGCCAATAACAAAATGATGCCAGGAAGTAATACCAGGGCGTGACGCACCTTTGTCCATGCTGGGATGGTCACAAATCCATCAATAAATTTATACAATTGCTTCCACAAATGTTGTGAATTGGGTTTGTCAGCAACTTGTAGGAATTGCTCTTTTATTTGAACCCTATCCCCTACGTTGAAGTCACACGTTTCCCCTTGCTCCGACATAAAATTAAGCAATAGCGCAGGGTACAAAACATAGGGATAGCTACTCATATGCGTCAATTCACAAACTTGCGCTCATTGGGAGGAACTGTCCATAGAATGCAAAACCCTGAAGATGCTTTCCTACTCCCTTGAGTCAGTGTCACCTTTAAACTTTGAGCGTCCTTCTGACACTCAAAGTTGTCCAAGTATCCAGCATTCCATTTCATCAGGTTACGGGCAAACTCACCTTCATTTGACTCTGCCCAACGCAACGCCTCCAGTTGATTTATGGTGAGACGCTGCGGTTTGGAAAGTCCACCCTCTAACCAAGGAGGAATGCTCATACCAAGAATAATCCCCAAACCCAATATTGCTATGACAAGTCCTGTAGCGGGGACAATGGAGGTGAACAAGCGTTGTGCTTCTTGTTGTTCTGCTTTTTTTATTAAGTCAGCAACAGCACGAGCGATCGCTAACTTCTGACGTTCAATTGTTGCAGATTCAACCAACTCCAAATTCCGCGATATCTCTTTACTCCAGTTCTTAAACAATTGCTCTAGAGTATCTGGCGCATCTTCTAGCAGAACCTCCAACCTGCCCGTTGCTACCAGAACCAAAAACAACGGATCATCAGGCGTTAACCCAGATTTATCCACATAATCCCAAACTCGTTTTTTAAACTCCTCGCTCTTCCCCACCAAGGCTACAGCTAATAACTCATCTATTGCAGTTACCTTTTTTTCACTTGTGCCATTCATTGTACCAACCCTGTACCTTCAAATGTCTTATACGCCTCCTTCAAAAAGTTTTTGACTTTCTGTTTAGAAACAACGCCAAAATCCGAGTGACTGCAAGCTGATTCAAACTTGATTTGCAGCCTATCTACCATATTCTTTTCCCAATGAGCCAGCTTGGGAAAGTCCATCACCACAAAGTCATACTTGTTTTTGTTATCTTTGTATTGATCCAAATTCTCTATATAACTCCATTCATCACACAAACCTTTATTTCTCACGAAAACATGAGTCAGACGATTCTCAAAGTGTTCCACAGATTGTAAGAAAAACTGCACTGAGTCATGTCCTCCCGTACACACGAACCACTTCACAAATCTAATTGCGTTTTGTTTACCCAAATCAATCAATCCATTATCGTCAATCCAATTTGTTACTTTTTCATACACTTGAGCCGGTAAATTTACCAAAACTGACTTCTTTAATGCCAACTCAAAAATCTGATCTGCCTCTTTGTATTTTTTTTCATCATCACTGAAAAATGCCTCAATGCATCCTGGATAAATCTTTGAGATATCCTTGTTGGAAGGGTCAGCATCCACAAGAGCAAAATTCAATCCTTTGTACTGACAATACTCAATAAATGCTCTTGAAACAAAACTCTTACCTGCCCCACCTTTTTCACCATCTACTAAGTGAATTGTATGTGTTTCTAACGTTTGACATGTGGTATTTATGGCTTCTAATCTCCTACCTTCTTGATTGCTAATTTCATCATTCTTATCGGCAGTTGCATCACCTTTAAGAGACGGAGGATTCTCTTTTATAACAACTGACAGGGTAAGAGTTTTATCAGGACTACTTTTTCTATCTTCCTCAAGCTCGGAATTTTGTCCTGCTGTATTTGAAGCATCCGTGTTTGAGGCATTTGCAACATTTGATTCTTCCAGCGCCAAATCACTATCAACATGAACTGTTACGATTTGAGCATCATTGTTTTCTGCTGCTTGCAATTCTGATTCCAATTCGCCTTCTGAACAGTCAACTTCCTTTGATTCGCTTCCAACTGAAGATGGTGGTTTGGGTGTTTTGCGGGGTCGTCCAGGTCCACGCTTTGTTGGTTCAGTTGGAGTTTGTGTCTTCAAGTTTTGCATGTCTGTTGTTGTCATAAAAATCCTCCGGAAAGTTTGGAAACCATGAACTTATATAGCTCAAAAGTTTTTTCTTACCACCCAGCTAGCCCTGAATCATCAAAATCGCCATCACCTGCAGCAGCAGATAGTTGCGATGCAGTTATTGGAACGCTTGACTGAATTTCCTTCAACGGAGTCGGCTGCTTTAGAAGCGCTAACGATGATGAACAGTGGTAAGCTCTTGGAGGTAACTCTAAACCCACTGCTACACACAAATTGTCTGCCTGTCGCAGCAGCGCATCTACACAACCTTGCGCTATCCGTTGTTTGTCCGCTTCCTCGTGATTGGGAGAATGTGCGATCGCCATTGGCAACCAAAACGAACGCAGTGCCGTTAGCATCACTTCTGTCACCGATAAAGCAGGATGCTGCTTGATGTATTTGAGCAACGCTTTATCTAACTCATTATTTGGCTGATACCGCCAACGGAAATTTGCCTGAGTCTTAGACGGCATACCTAATTCCCTCCTTACCAGACTTTGGCAGCGTTCTTAACTGTGCCTCTACAACCCCGTGAAAGTACAAAAACAAACTGTACACATCACAAAGCCTGCTTCCTAAACCTGAAATATCCACACTGGCAGGAATTTCTATTGAAGCATTCCACGATAAAGGGGTTCTTGGATAATGCTCGTTCAATTCTTTCATCAAGTAATCTGCTGTTCCTCCACAGAACACGATTTCATCTACAAAGTTGGGAAGAACATTGTCTAGCCATGAAGTTAGCATTGCTGTGTATTCTGCTCTTGCTTTACGAATTGCATTCCCTAGCTTCTGTATCTCTGAAGCTTGTCCTTCCTGAGTTTTCGAGCGCGTCAATTGTCGCAATATTCTTTGCTCTATGTCTACTCCCGCCGCTGCGATCGCAGGAGTTAACCGTTCCAACGTCTGACCTGACGTAGCAGCAACCACCTTCTCCACCATCCGTACCATCCCTAAATCTGAGGTTTTTCCTTCTTTGACCATCCCCCGATTGGAAATTAAGACAGAGGCATTTCGGTATCCAATCATAGTCAACGCACATACCCTTTGTTTGAGCGCGGCTCCTACTTTCTTTTCATGCATCAGGTAAATTCCTGCTCCTTCTGGCAAGCATCTAAACATTGCTAACTCCACGTTCATCTGCCCTGTTGGAGTTAAATAGTTCAACAGTGTGTTCCGCAATACTGCTTCAAACTGCTCTTTGTCCTCAAACTCTCCTGGTGGCAGTAAAACTGCGAGTGCGACTTGCAATCTTGGTGGTAACTGTAACTTCTCTTTAATTGCCCATACTGCCGCTAACGTTTTGTACACTCCTCGCTCGTACTTTAGTTCTTCTAACCCTGCGTTTGCGTAATACCTATCTTTTGCTAAATACCCGACCACTTGGACAACTGGAGTTTTAGGCAGGTGTATCCAGGCTCGATTTTCTGGCTCTGTCCAACCCAGTGAATTTTTTCCGTAATTCTTTATCGACTCTACTGGTACAGTAGCTACCTCCGGCTCCATAACCAGTGATTTCACCTCTCCATCAGTATTTTCATAAATGACTTTTGTCGCACTTCCCCCAAAATCTAGTGCTGCTGTAATTAATGGTCTTTTAATTTTCTGAGCTTTTTGAGTAACTTTACTCATGACTTTTTCAAGACAATATACATCAGATCAAGATTTAACAAGCTAACCTAAGCCTATTGATAAGTTGACTTTAGTGGTTTCCTTGCTTACTTTTGGCTTGTGATGGCTTACGGAACATTGATTCAATAAAAAAATGCTAATCGTCCTTGTAAAATCCATCTACAGCCTTTTTCACTTTATCTTTGTCCCCACTACCCTTGTCTCATACTCTTAGTCAGAATTACTTCTAACTCAAACTTTTGGTAGATTAGTTGAATAATTGTCATTACCTGTAACTTCTACTGCAAATATTTTTTCGTGTAGTTCGTTGGTTTAATGAGGAACTCACTCCGCAATTTTTCCCCTGAAGGGTCGGCTGATGCCTAAAAATTGCTGCGTTCGCCCACAGGGAACTGGCTTGGGAAATGCCAGGAAACAATAACACTTGTATGATTAATAAAACTTATAACACTAACAATTATCTAACTAGACGAGCGCTATCTGTCGCTAGATTGAAAATAGCGGTAGTCCCCATGCAGAGGTGTAGATGGCTTACGCAGTTTGTAGAATTGAAAAAATTAAGAGTTGGGCACAACTAGGCAGTAGTGCTCTGCACAGCACCAGAGAGCGAGAAACACCGAACGCCAATCCCTCAGTAAATAACATTCGACTGATTGACAGTGCTGGTGAAAAAGACCTTTTGGCACTTTTCAAAGAAAGAATTGGTAACCAAAAGATTCGCTCCAATGCAGTTTTGGGAGTAGAAATGCTATTGAGCGCTAGTGCAGAATACTTCCGTCCAGACAATCCAACCGCCGCTGGAGTATATGAGCAAAAGCGTTTGGAAGACTTCACAACCGCTGCCACCCAATGGTTACTAGCACAGCATAAAAACCTTGTAGTCAGAGCAGAGTTGCACTTAGATGAAGCGACTCCACACATCCACGCTTATATCGTGCCACTGGACAAGAAGGGTAAACTTAACTATCGGGCGCTGTATGGTGGCAGCAAAACCAGATTATCAGAACTCCAAACTAGCTTTGCTGCTGCTGTTCAACATTTGGGCATAGAACGAGGTATCAAAGGCAGTAAGGCTACTCATACAGATATTCAAGATTATTACACTGATGTCAACCGCGACTCCCTCAATCTCAACTTGGAACAAACTCTGCCCATACCAAAAACCCAAGAGCCAGTACAATTATATCGGGAACGGGTAAAGGAAACTTTACAACCCCAGCTTGACATCATCAACCATCAGTTAAGCGATCGCCAATGGGCAATTAGAGCTTATCAGCAGATGGAGCAAAAGGCTCTTGCTTCCGAACAAGAAAGACAGAAGCAAGAGCAGCGCGTGCAAAATCTAGAATGGTCACAACAGTTGTGGAAAGCAGAAGTTAACCTGCTGCGAGACTTGCCTTTAGAAGATGTGGCTTACCATCTAGGACTCTATCTAGATGATAAAGGCAAACACAGGTGGAAAGGTCATGGTCACATCATCAACATCAAAGGTTCTAAATTCTACGACTTTGCAGGTGAAGAACGTGGAGGCGGTGGTGCCATTGATTTGGTAATGCACGTACTAGACTCCAACTTTCGACAAGCTGTAGCTTGGCTATACGACCAATTTGGGGAATCAGGAATGCAAAGAGCTGTTACTCATCATGCTCGCACTCAAGCGCAAGAGATTGCACAAAAAGAACCGACACCCCGGTTCGTTCCACCACAAGCAGATGAAAGTCGATGGCTTGCTGTACAGCAATACCTAACAGTAACACGGAAACTACCACTCAATTTGGTTAATACTCTGCACTCATTAGGATTAATTTATGCCGACAACAGACAAAATGCCACATTCATAATGCGCTCTCTCAAGGGTGAAGTAACAGGTGCGTTTCTACGTGGAACTTATGACCAGGATAACTCCTTTATTGGATTTGCCAGAGGTACTAAGCGTACGAAAGGTTGGTTTCACTTGACTATAGGTGGAAATGTTAGTGACTCAATTGGAAAAGCAGTGCTGGTTAAGTCTCCTATAGATGCACTATCCTTAGCAGTGTTAGACCAGTCAAAATCAGAAAGAACGCTGTACCTAGCAGCGGATAGCCCCCGCTGTCTACCTGTGGGATTTTTGAGTAAAATTCCAAGAGTAATTGCTGCTTACGATAACGACGCTGCTGGCAACGACACTTCTGTTGCAATCAAAGAAATTTTACCCCACACAACTAGACTCAAACCAAAAGCTAAAGATTGGAATGAACAGTTAACTCAGCATGGGTTTTATAATAGAAAACTGCAACACGATCAAGCCGAACCCTGACAGAAACACTCTCTCTTGAAAGAAAAATAATGTAGCTTATGAGCGCATATTTTTAGCTTGTGCGGTTTTCTACGGAGATGTGCCAGATATGAAAATAGAAATATCAAACATAATAAACAACAATTATTATCACTTCTTAAATTATTTGTCTGAAGTATTTTATAAAATTTGAGATGAATGAAGTTTTGTATTTAGTATAGAAAAATTCTCTTAAAAGCTTTATGCTGAAAAAAAATGCATTCCGAAAAATGATTTGCTGCGCAAATCAAATGCAACATTTTAAGGGATGCATATCTACCGCAAGTTAAGCAACACCAAATAGTAATGTGCAGTAATTCTAATAACTGTAACTCAAAAAAATTATAACGATTACACCTTAAATTCAAACACACACTAAATAGTTTTGAGTGCAGCGTGAATTACTCAAATTATTAAGCAACACGTGCTCCGACAAAAACACCAGAGTGCAGAAATCCTAAAGACAGGATAGCATTTCTTCATTCACAGTTGTCAAATATTAGTAGAATCCGATAAACCAGAATCTTGTTTTTAGCCAGTTAATAAACTTTGTGTTGCACAGCAAGGAAGCGGTTGTTGCCGATTTTTAATACAGGCAAGCTAATGCAAACGACTACCGCGCACCAGGATGCAAATACATTCAAATTATCAATGATGGACTTCTGTTTGATGGAGGGCGCGTTTCCTTGCATCGCCTTTGAATACGGCTCTTTGAATACGGCTTTTATCTCAACGTGCATACAGACTATGACACAAATATTTCCGCAAAATATAAATGAAACTGAAATACCAAAAGCTTTACTAACCCGCTGGAAGTGGAAGCACTTCTCTTGTGCTGCTTACCAACTTCCAAACGGAGAGTTTGTGATGAGCGATCGCCAAATGGCATTACCAATGAGACGAACAAGAAAAAAAGCAAAAGATTTTCTCCAATTACACCAGTTACCCAGTACTCGCATCCAAGTACTCAATCGACAGGTAATTGTTGCATATCCGCTGCCGAGTGTTGCGGCTTATTGGCAATATCTTGTGGAATACAATTTGATTCCACCCAACCTTTACTATTCAATCAATTGGCAAGAGCTGATTGCATCTATAACAGACACAAGTTTACTCCGTCTGAAAATTGATGCAAAACCAACCAAAACAGCGTCGTCAACCTGGTTTCCACCGAGCAATCCAATAGCTACCCCTGTAGTTTTCAAGCTTGAGAACAAGGTATTCCTAGAAGTGCTTGCGCTCCCAAACTCAGAGTACCGCATTAGCATTGAATCAGGACTAAGTTTGATTGGACTACCCATCAATTGGTTGTTGCAACTTCCTTTGTCTCCAAGAAAACGGAAAAAGCTAGAGAAACAAGGTTTTTGTGGAGCAACTAAACAGTGCGAAATTCAAACACAAGAAGGAGTACAAATGGTAGACACCCTCAGCATAAAAGATTGGCTGATTATCTGGGAGTTTTTCGCTTGTCGTGGTAATAGCAAAGCTGCTGCTATTTTAAGAGCCTGTGCTGAAGAAAATATTCCAACTCGTGTGGAAAGGATGAAAGTGGCTTGAGTAGTGCAACTGAACTTTTAGATATTTGCAATACTCTTAGGTAGGCAATTTACGCGAAGAGCGCACTGTTACTGTGGGGAAGGAGTGAAGCAATTCAATTTTCTCCTCAAAACAGTACGCTCTAGCTACCTTTAAAAGATAAGATTGTTTTGGATGGGATGAAAGTGATACACACGGAGGTATGCCAATTATGGCTAGAAAATCCAAATAATTTGGTGATTTACTAAAGTCGAAAAGCTATCAACTACTTAAGGCTACTTACATAGTCTTGTTCCGATGCGGTTAATGGTCGGTCTAATGCCTGAAATTCATAGTATTGATATTCACTCACGACACTCTTTCCATTCTCTGTGATAAGAAAGCATATTCAGTAGATCACAAACTTTTGGAAACTGACGTAGTAGTGAGGGTAAGAGCCATTATGAATTAGAGGGAAAACAGCGTTCGTTTCAGGCGTTAAGCGTAGCTCTGCCGTAGGCAATCGCTTTACTGGTAACTAACGGTATCGCCCGAAACCCCAATGAATCCGTTCTTTTCTGCTATGTGGGTGTTTTGTTGAAATGTCCATGTGACAAGGGTTCTAAAAAACTTTGTGATCTACTGATATTGCCACAAATCATATTTCTTACGGCTGTAGCACAGGATTGATTTTTAATTCCAACAAACACTCTTCAAGCGACAACCCTTGTAAAATCTCCCACCATTGTTCTGTATGCCTCATGTAAGCAACATTAAAACAATCTCTTCCTACATATTCCAATCGAGCGAATCTTGATTCAAATGAAGGAGAAATGGCTCTAGGACTGGGACAATTAAAAATAGAACAGAAGTAAAAATAATTGCGATACCACTTGCCAAAGATATCTACTCGATAATTCCAATCATTATCTGTAGGTGGAGATTCGATATATTTCGGCTTGAATTCAGTTTCAATTAACTCATTACATTTTTGCAAAACGAATTGCTTCTCATCTTCTGGAACTTGGGGCTTTGGCTTTTTAGTTGTAGAAGGAAGCCAGATTTTTTTGGCTTTTTTGGCCATGAGATTCACCTCATCGAAGATTATCAAAAGTTATTTTAGTTTTTGTTATTCGTTCACCTTACCATCAATTAATATTTCTATAGGAGCTAAAAGCAGCAATGCAATGACAAGGTAACGATCTGGTTGCCACACGAACTGCTCAGAATGCATTCATATTATGGACTTATTTGACCACCACTACCAACAACAAATACTAACAGAAGCCCCCCTGGCTGCGAGAATGCGTCCCCGCACCTTAGATGAATTTGTAGGACAAGATCACATCATTGCACCAGGACGCTTACTCCGTCGTGCCATTGCTGCTGACCAATTATCCTCATTAATCTTCTTTGGTCCCCCTGGCACAGGTAAAACAACCTTAGCTCGCATTATTGCCAATACGACTGTTGCACATTTTATCGCTATCAATGCTGTTCTTGCAGGTGTCAAAGATATTCGAGATGCCATCTCTACAGCAACTGAGAAACGAAAATACCACAATCAGCGCACGATTTTGTTTGTAGATGAAGTACACCGCTTCAACAAATCTCAACAGGATGCTCTGTTACCTTGGGTGGAAAATGGTACAGTGATTTTGATTGGTGCTACCACTGAAAATCCTTACTTCGAGGTCAACAAAGCTTTAGTGAGTCGTTCGCGGATTTTTCAACTCAAACCACTTGAGGAAAAAGACTTACGCCAGATTGTTACCCAGACACTGACAGACACCGAACGCGGTTATGGTCAATTGGCTGTGCAAATAGAACCAGACGCACTGGAACACCTGGTTAATGTTGCAAATGGAGATGCGCGATCGCTCCTCAATGCCTTAGAGTTAGCTGTAGAAACTACACCACCAGATGCAGCTGGAGTCATCCACATCACTTTAAATGTAGCTGAAGAATCCATCCAACAAAGAGCAGTTCTCTATGACAAAGAAGGTGATGCTCACTTTGACACCATCAGTGCATATATCAAAAGTATACGTGGTTCTGACCCTGATGCTGCTCTGTACTGGCTGGCACGTATGCTTTATGCTGGAGAAGACCCACGCTTTATTCTGCGCCGCCTGTTAATTCAAGCAAGTGAAGATATTGGACTAGCAGACCCCCAGGCTGTAGTAGTAATTAATGCCTGCGCTCAAGCCTTTGACCGCGTAGGAATGCCGGAGGGACGGTATCATCTTGCTCAAGCGACTCTTTATTTAGCTAATGCTCCTAAATCTAACAGTGTTATGGGTTTCTTTGATGCCTTAGCTACAGTTGAACGGGAGTTCCAAGCAGATATTCCCAATCATCTCAAAGATGCCAACCGAGATAAACAAGGCTTTGGACACGGCGCAGGCTACTTGTATCCCCACGCCTACCGGGATCATTGGGTAGAGCAGCAATATTTACCCAAAAGTTTGCAGGGACAGGTATTTTACCAGCCCTCAGAGATGGGCAAAGAAGCAGAAATTAAAACGGCTGTGGCTCGTCGCCGCGAAGCACAACTCGCAGCTGCAGTGGAAGGACTAGAAGTTGCTGCCCAAGAAATGCTAACTTACGGCGAAACCAATCAAAGTACAGACGGATGGTTACAAAGAACCTTGGGACAAGTAGGGCAGCATCTTGCTTTATTACGCGATACAGTATTTCACATTGCTGCACCAGCGCGTCATCATATAATTTTGGATTTGAATGCAGCAAGCGGTTTATTAACTTGGGAAGCAGTGCGTCGAGTCCCTGAAGGAAGTGTTTATGCTTGCGTGCATAACCAAGCTGACGCCCAAGCTTTGGCACAACAAGCTATAGTGCTTCCTGAACTGGTACGTCCAATTATTCTGAACACTTCTTTAAGCGAATTACCCAATTGTTTAGCAAATCTGACAGAATAAGTAAAGTTTGACCGGATGATTGGACGCAATGTCTTAATGAAAGAAGTAGATAAATCTAGCCTTGTTCAAGCCTTAGTTAAATGGCTAAATCAGGATGGAATGATTGTGTTGGCAGAAACTGTCTCTCGCCACAGTCAAAGACTTTATGATTTACTTAATCGAGCTTGGGTTAAACCAAATCTATATGAAAAGTTAGTCGCAGCAGAGGAAGCAATTTACTCTGTTGCTTCCGACTCTATGGTTAATTGGGATGTTGAGGATTTGAGGACAGCTTTTGAGAAAGCAGGTTTAGCGGTGGAGATAACACAGGAGCGAACTCAAACTCAAATGTACATCACATCCAACTTACTAAATCGCTGGTTTACAACTTCGGAGACGACTGTTCGCCCCAGTTATGCTACTTGGTTAGCCAAGAATTTGAAACAAGAGGAAGTGGAAACTGTCAAAAATTTATTTCATCGTTACTTACTTAATCAAACTGTCAATTGGAACAACACAATTGCTATTGTGAAAGGGAATTTAGTCTAACAATTAGAGGAGTATGACAAACTGGAGTGTACAGCAAACGCACTTTGTGTAAGATGATATCCCTACTCGCTTAAGGAGTTTAGCAACTCATCTTGCCAGAATTCAGTCATTTTCTATTGATTCAACACATTATAATTTAGTCATCAACGTTATTAGAGAAAGTCACTATTTTCTTGAATGGACAGCCCCAGAAATGGATATTGACACCGCAGGAGAATTGGTGAATTTAGGGCGCACTTTATCTAGATGGAAATTTAACTGGGACAAAATCTGGTCTGATGCTATCACAAGAATGAATGTTGCTCAAATTGCCGGTGCTTGGTCAGAACGGGTACAAACTATGTCCGGAAAATATCCTCCCCAATCAAGTAAGGGTCAAGCGTGAGGCGTATTTTAGAGTAAAAATTGAATAAGCGTCATCCAACTTTTGAGCGTTGCTCTCCGTAAGTTCACAGCCAAGATTCAACAGACAATGCTCTAACTTGTTGAATTCGGTTAAAGTCGCTATCAGCCGAGACAACCGTTAGATTGTGTTGCACAGCAATAGCAGCAATCCAGAGGTCATTCTCATCGAATCCTAAATCAGTAATTTTGGTTTTTCTCCGCTTACTTTTCTCTCGTGGACCAAACTGATTAAACAAAGCTGCTTTAAGTTTTCCGTATGTTTCTGCTGTAACTTCATCAATTCTGTAAACATATAAACCTTGAAGAAAACGCCTCACCAAAGCTAAGTTGCTTGAACTACGTTGTGAGCGCTCTGCCATGTCAATCAATTCTCCTTGGACAACAACACAAGTTGTCACTAAAGCATTTTCAGCTTCAGCAAGGCGACGTAAAATGTTCTCATCTGTTTGGATTGCACGACTACAATGATTTGTGTCCAATAAATACATTATTCAAAATGGTTATCATAGTTAAATTTGGCTTTGCCACGAGTTTCATAAACTACCTGGAGACATTCTTCCAAGTCATCTCCTTCCCAGCTACCAACAGTCTTCAAATGTTCCAAAAGCGAGCGACCTGTTGACTGCACTGTTGTTTGCTGTTCAGGTGCAGGGGTTTCTGTTACATCCACTACTGGCTGCGATTCACGCTGTTTAGTTTTGATAAACTGTAAGAAATCAAGTGTTTGTGCTAAGAGCGATTCTGGAGCGGATTCAATTTCTCGAAAAAGTTGTTCTTTAATAGTCATTGTTTTTGTTAAGCTAACACTTTTTTAATAAAAATATATTTTTATATATTACTGTTTTTACTTTAACTTATCCAGAAAAATAGAAAATCACTCTAATTTCTGGGACGACACTTGTACTAATTAAGATAAAAGAGATTTGAAACGAAAATTAAAATTATATGACATATTTTTTGATATAATAGTGTTCAATCTCCCCAATAACTCTTAATCGGCGGAGCATACTCGCTACAATCGGGAGAGCTAGCAGGCTGTGCAAATCCCCGTGCGCGATTTTCAATTGCTAAGATGCGGTCAGTATCTCGCATGTACAAAGGAACTATTGCATCTCGCTGTTGCAACAATATGGGTAAATCTATTACCATCGGTTTACCTGAATGGAAAAGCGATCGCGCTGCTTTCTCCACCATTCGCGCCAATTCTGCACCAGTGCAATTTACCGTCTTATTGAGAATAATCTTCCACTCTTGTTGGGTAAGGCTATCGCCACCATCCCTGTAACGCTCGTCAAATCGTGCAGCATGAAGCGAAATAATCTGCTTGCGCTCAAAAGCATTAGGAAAACCCACATAAAAGATTTCGTCAAATCTTCCCACTCTGGTTAATTCTGGTGGAAGCACATCCAACCTGTTGAGGGTGGCGACGACAAACACAGCGCTGCGCTTGTCTTGCAACCAAGTGAGCAGAATTCCCAGAATGTGTCTGCTACCGCTATCTTCGCCTGAAACAGTTAGCGCAGTAAAAAGTTTATCCAATTCGTCAAAGTAAAGCACCACAGGAGCGCAAGCTTCTACCCTATTCAACAGGCGCTTTAAATACATTACTCCTCCCGCGACAATAGCACCTGTATCAATACTAACAAGGGGAAATCCCAATTCCCGCGCCGAGACGTTAGCTGCTAAGGTTTTACCCGTCCCTGGTGATCCCACAAGCAAACACCCTTTTGGCAGGGGAATATTTGCAGCGCGTGCATCTGTTTGGAAATCACGTTTTGCATCTTGAATAAAACGCTTGAGGTTATCCAGTCCACCGAAGTCATGCACGTTCGGTTCTGGGACAAAGTTGAGATTGAAGGAACGAAACCGATTGATTTTGTAATCAAGAAGGGAACGCACCAAGGAGACATCATTCCCAGGAAAACCATCGCTGTCTAGCACCGCCTGCCGCAACCCTGCTTTGATATCCTCAGTATGTAGTCCAGCTGCCGCAGTTGCAAGACTTTGTACCAAATCAGCACCCACTGTAGCACCAATTAGGGTAGGCAGGTATGTTGAGATTAAATTCTCTAGCTCACTGACATCAGGGTAAGGTAATTCTAAACTTTCAATTAACCCACTCAGGCTTGCAGGCAATTCTACTTCATCAGTCACAAGCAGAATCAAGAATTTAGAAGTTTTTTGTGCCGTAATATCTGAAGAAATATTAATTAATAACTGTCTCAGAATTGCCCCCTCTCGTTCCTGCATACAAGAGGGTATATTCTCCAGAATGAAGACACCATTAGTGTCAGAGTTTTTAATGGATTTTAAAGCTGCAAGTGCATTACTACCAGGAGTAACCTCTGCTGCTGCTCCTACTTCAAAGCCATCCAGTAGAACAACTCGTTCCTCATCACTTGCTCCACATTCAATTATTCTAAAATGTTCAGGGTCTCCCAAATTCCACAAGTATACTGGTAATGTTAAATGAAAAGTTAATGTGTCGTATAACGACCTAAGAACGTTTTGGCGTTCTCGCACAGGAACAACAATAGAAATCACTGCTTCTCCAGAGTCAAGCAGCTTGTTTAATTTTGATAAATGATTCATCTTTCCCATTCAGATGAGTTTTGACTTTGAACAACACCCAACTGAGATTTAGCACTAGCTTTTTTGGTTTCCACAGGTGATTGAATCGATGATTGAACTGCTTCTAATTTGGGTAATATCTGCTCGAAATAAGCTAAATCCCGCTCACTCATTCGGCATTGTTGCAAGCCATTACCCACTGCTAGCAAAGCCCCACGCCCATCTTTCGCTGCTATCAAGACTCGACCATCAGGGGCAGCTCTCCATTTATAAGAAAATTGACCATCAATACTAACAGTTTTACCTTGTCTTTTGGCATAATCACTTAATGATCGTGTGATTTTTTGAATTCTGGAAAACTCCTCGCTTTCTCTAGCACCCACAGGGCTAAATGCTCCTCTTAAATGTTCCCCTGAACACACTTGCTCACAGAGTGCAGTTAATTCTTTTTTGTGACGCTCATCAACCACTGGACTATTTTTTGGCAGCCTCACACCAAAGGGCGTATCCTGAAACTGCAAGATAGATTTACCACTAGCATCTTGCAACTGATAAGACCTACCAGAACGAGTAATAGTGTATCCCACAGCATGATAAACGTTTGAGCCTGGAACAGCATGGCTGGTGAATACTTGTTTAAGTGCCGCCGCTGCTTCACGGGTATGTAATCGCTCTCTAAATTCATTCCAAATCTGACTGGCAGTATTCCTGCATGATTGCCACCAACTTGGGTTATTCGGTTCTTGCAATCTTTGTTGAATCAGCTCTTCAAATTGCCGCTGTTGCAAAGCTAACTGTTGTTGATGCAACTGTCGCATCTCAGAAATTTGTGCCATGAGGTACGCTTTCAATTCACCTTCAGGCAATACATCCACGGCTTCACTCACACGTTTCATACCCGAATTTGTGTTCTTATCCGTAGGAGTCAAATGTGACTCTTGCTCTTGTTGAATCTGCTGTGAAAGTTGATGAGGAAGCACAACTTTAATCGGTAATTCAGCTTGTTCTTCTAGTTGCTCAACTAACTTTTCTAGCTTGGAGTTATCAAAAATTTCTTCTTTTGTAAAAATTTGCTCTCCTGCCAATTCCAAATCTTTTTTCAAATATTCATTAACTACCACACTGCCATCAGCCTCAGATTGCAAAACAACTTTTCCATCCACTTTTAATGTTGAACTTTGCACTCCATCAACTTTGTCACCAACAGACGTATTTTGAATTTGTCCTAATTTTTTGACAATATCTGGGGTTAAGGAAGCAACAAGTTGGTTATCAACCCTTCCATAAACAAGCTTATTATCCACTCTAATCTCAACTTGCAAATTATTATCTTTGTTAACGTTATTTTGCTCCCTTTGTTTATCCAAAAACTTCCTTAACCAAGCTTCAATCACTTGCAGATACTGCTCGGTAAACGAAGATGAATCTCCAGGAGACACACCGGAAATAGACATTGTAATTCACCTAATTTTGATTAAAAATTGGTATGCGATTGACAATTACTTCACTTTCGATAGCAAATACGACCAACTCACCATCATATAACCACGCCATAAACTCACTTCTTACCCCAGCCTTTCTAGCAGCTGAATACACCGTTTCTCCCAACAAAACACCAAGCAGTAATCCCGATTGGTCAAAAATTTCCACTGATGAAGGAGCAAAGTCCAAGCGCACGGGGGGTTTGTGCAGCGCTTCATGCACTTGAACTAACCATCTGGGGTATTTTTGAAACACTTGCTGACAACGTTCACTCATCGATTCTTGTAGAGGCATAAATTTCCTTTAAAAAACACCTGCTAGTTCTTCCGCTGTTACCTTTTAATGCAAATACTAAAGCTGCTGTTATCAAGTTTTAAAAAACACCTGCTAATTCTTCCGCTGTTACCTCTAGAGGCTGGGTTGGTATCGGAAATAATTCTTCAGCCAATGCCAATCGCTCGCTGAATTGACGAGAGCGTTCTGCATCGGTGACAATACCTCCAGAGTTTTGAGCAACGAGTCGTAAGCGAATCACATCCCACTTACTCTCTGCCCAGTTCATTTCCTCAATGTCGGCTTTTGGAACTTTCACCGCTTGCAACAACGGTATGTAAGCTTCATTGGCACGAGTATAAGCTGGGTTGATAATGACAGCACGACCAGTTCCCAACTTCGCAAACTCCGCCGCCTCGAACAAATGCCGCTTTTGGTTTTGCTCTGCAAGTGAAGTAGACACCCCACCCTTACCCGTACTCCGAGACTTGGATTTAAAGTTAACCTCCATCTCACCTAAGTAGTCTGAGAATAATTTGGCACTCTCCGGGTCTTGCGGGTTAAATATAAACTTCGTCGCCGTACCTCCCAAAATTGCCCGCGCTAACTCTTTGCCGTAGGCTTTCTCCAACTGTGAAATGTTTTGGTAGCCCAAAATCCCCACAAATCCGTCTTCTCGGTTCTCGTTGAGCCAATTTACTAACGCTGGCAAATACAGGGTGGGTAATTCATCCAGTGACACCACCAGAGGGTCTTTACGAGGCACGGTGCGCGACACATTGCGCGATACTATCATGTGCAAGATTGCTGCTAAGAGTGGTCCTACGATATCGCGGTTATTCCGGTCTAGCCCAAATACAATCAGCTGCTTGCCATCCAAGTCTAAAGGGAGGGTTGTCTTGCCGCAGAATGCTCCAACAAAATCGCGTTTGAGGAAGCGCTGAAACATCCGTTGGGCAGTACCGATAATGGACGCAGCAGTTTTTTCCGAATCTTTTACACTGATTAGTTGAGAAAGCGGGCGAGTGGTCCACACCTTCAGCTTAGACTTTGATGCAGCTTCTAAGCGAGCTGGCAACTTCGGTAAGCTGAGAATGGCTTGGGCTGTCATCAAGTCGCAGTATTTGTCATCTCCGGTGAGGGTGGCGATCGCTTTCGTTACCAGCAAAATACCTTCCACAAGGGAATCGCCTGCTTCCTCAAAGAACTTGTCGCCACCACCGTCTGCGCCACCTTTGTTAAAATTTTTAGATACCACCTGCGCTAATTGAGCAGCCGAAATTGCATCCTCTTCGTCTTTAATTAAGTCCAGGGGATTGCATACTTCTGACTCTGGAAATCCCGGCGCAAATACGCGCACCGTATAGCCTCGCTTCATTGCATAGGCAACGGCTCGTTTTGTTTGGGCAGGATATTTAAAGTCGTACAAACACACGGGAAAACCCTGGTCAAAGGCACTTCTGATTAAGGGGTCAATGACGCTGAAAGTCTTACCCGAACCTGCTGCACCGATAGCAGCAATTCCTCTTTGGGCATCAGGGACGTACAGTGTAGGGCAAGCACTGAGTGAGGGCAATGCTTTAGTCCACCAGGTAGGAAAAGGGGTTTTAAGCAACCCTTGAGAACGCCACTCTGACTCCAACTTTGAGCGCATTTGTTGAGGTATACCTACATACAGCGCTACGTTGTTGCGAGTCGTCTTTTTCATCTGCTTTTTAGCTTTCTTTAAAGCAGCCGTTCGTTCTTTTGCACCACCCCAGTAACTCGTAGCAATCTTGCCTTTCTTTCTGGCACTGCTCATGGCAGAAAAAACACCTACCACTACCAAACTGCTTAGCAACATTAATCCAGACTGGGTTTTGAGCACGCTTTTTAAGTGGTCGGTAATGCGAGATAAAGATTGTGAAGATGTTGGGGCGATGGCAACATATTGATATTTTGATGTGCTATTCATAACGTCATTAATTTTAATTGAAACTCTGTTTCATTAGACCTCTCCATAAATTAAGCATTATCCCTGACAGATCAGGGTTTGAGATTAGTTTTCGGAGATGTTTCTTGGAGTTAGCTCCTCATAAACACGTACAAAAGCTGTGCCTTGATAGCAATATTGGGTACGCGATACCATCAGAGGGGTTGTCGTTGTCTGCGTGATAACCAAACAAGAAAAACCATTGCGCACCACGTCATCTACCTTAAACAATGCTTCTCCTTTAGGCAATTTGGGGTTAGCGATCGCATTTAGCAACAGGCTACCTGACTCCTGGTAAACCGCATATAAGCAACCACCAGCGCCGCACAACTGCGGCGACTGAAAGTCAAAGATGTATAATGCTCCTTTGCCCTGATTGGGAATTTGCAAAACTTTCACCTTATTCGCATCGACACCACCAGTTGAGTTCTGAATGATAGTCTTTTGAATAAGTGATGCGGGTACAATATCTTGAGCTGCTTTCCAAGTAAGCGCTATGTCACGATTCCTTGATGAAGTCACCCTAACGAACAAGGCAGGAACCACAAACAAACCCACACACGCCAACGCCAGTAGTACTCGATGGTATGGGGATTTAACAAGGGGAAAACGATTGATTATTGACTGCATAATTGCTCCTAACTGCATCCCATAAGTTGCATCGCACCCTGATAGGATGCAGCCGCCTTTTCGCCGTAACCCTTAACACTGAGCTTGCCTTGAATGTCGCTCATCCCGCCATCAATGGATATTGCAGAGCCTCCAAAGTGCATCTGTGCGGCTCGTTGAACTAATCGCTCTCCAGTAAAGGGTTGTCCCGTCGTTGGGTCAATTTCAGAAGCAGCAAGATCAAGCAAAGTAGTAGCATCCTTTGCAAACAACTCCTCCTGGTCACTGGGAGAGATATACTGCACCATTTCTTCACCCGTTACCAATTCACCCTTCTCCACACGAGCTAAAAATTCTGCACCACCATTTTTGGAGGTGATGATACTTCGCACATCTGGGCGGTAGGACATAAATTGCATTGTACCGAGTCCCCGACCACAATTACCAAAGGAGTCGCACACGTAGTTACCCACCGAATCATAGTTTCCCTCGATGCTTGATAAAGCAGCACTCAAAGCATTGATATTTGTACCCGATGAATGAAGCTTCTTACAATCTCCTTTAATTGCTGGCAGTAAATTAGATAACTTATTCACCGATGCATTAGTGGAATTTTTAAACCTAAATCCACTACTCTTCAACCCTGTAGGCGTGGAAACTGAACTTTCATCACCTCCGGTTATTAACCCTAAAAAGATGGGTTCTTTTTCTTTATAAGTCATAAAGGGAACGGGACCAATGAAATAGGGTGTACACCCCAAATCAACAAACTGGTTACGCATACAAACCCTGAAAAACAAAGCTTGGCTCATGATGCCATCCACTTCCGAAACATCCCACACCACAACCTTAAAAGCAGAACCAAAAGGATGACGACCTGTAGGTTCTTTGCCGCTATTAACTGAACCGAGAAACCCTTTACCACCATTCACCAATTGATACTTACCACTGACCCATGCTTTACCCAAAACATTCGCCCCACCAGATAATTCGACGTGAGCGCAATCTTTATGACATGGGACAGCAAAGCCTTCTTTATGGCTGCCTGAAATAGTGTATTCGCGTTGCTGTTCGTCTGTTCCAAAAGCAATATCCACCTTGCCAACTGTTCCTCCAACAGCATTAATGGGGTTGGGAAATTCATTGAATGGCACTTTATTCAATCCAGGGATATTTGAAATTTTTACTCCTTGCCAATCTTTAAAGGCAGCAATGGGGGTTTGTTCTAAACCTGGAATTGCATCAAGTCCATAACTATCCATTGGTAGAGACTTAAACTCTAAGTTTTGTAAATGGGGAGATTGCTTTAGTAATTGACCAATATTAATTGCAGGGTCAACCGGGCTTATTAATTGAGATTTTAGCAGGTCAAATACAGGTGTAATATCGGCGATTGGTACTTTATTAAGTGATGGAATTGCCTTAACTAAACTGCCTAAATTTTGCAATTTTATCACTCCAAAACTATCTAACTTTACTTTACTTAAATCCAATCCAGTCAGACTGGAAATCTCACTCAAGCTAAAATTTTGAAGCTTGAAACTGTCTTGGAAGTCTCCTAACATCATGTACTGATCTGGGGTTTGACCAACACTCCAGGTGCGTGAGGGGTCGTAGCCCAGTTGGTCTTGCACTCCTTCTGGAGCAATGAAACTGCCATTCTCACTAATTCCTGGCATTTCATTAAAAGTAATGTTTACCCAATTTGGTAATTTTGCGCCGTTCCAAGTAGTGGTGGGAATAGAATCTAAAAGAGTTGGTTGACTTTTACTGTTGAGAATGGGTACAGTATTTGGTTGAGATAGGACGTTTTCTGGTATTATCCCAATCAAAACAAGGATTGAAATCGGTAGACAAAGACCAATTGCATTAAGAAATTTTAAACGTTTCATCTTAACAGAATATCTGTTCTTTGTACTGAGGTATTGTTAACAGTTGAATTAAGGTTAGAGTTAGAGATATTACCGAATTCTTGCAACTTCGCTACCAGCTGCAGAGAAATTCCACTTGTTTGTGCTGCTTGTGAAAGTGGTTCACCTAAACGTACCTTTCCCAAAAAACTAACAATGCGATTCCACAGCACCGAGTTCTCATTGATTAAACGTCGGTTTAAAGCAACCATTAGCCCACGACGGATCTGATGAAAATCTCCTTGGGCATCAATCACTGAAGGTAATGGCGTTGGTGTTGATGGTGAGGATGCAGCGTCTGGGAAAACTTCGACCGTATGGACGTGATTTCTTGCAGAAGCGGTGTTAGCCACGACGACTCGAAACAAGTACACCCTGCGCCCATCTGAACCGTTAGTAATTACCGTGAGCAGTGAGCTATTTGTCTTGCGTAAACCTGGAATATTCATAGGTTTTATCGAGCGCAGGTGTAGCACGCTTGCTCCTTCTTGTTCGCACTCACGCCCTAACCCCTCAAGACAACCTTCAACATCAAGTGAGGCGATGGCTGGATTATCAAACCACACCTTCTGCACTGTTTCTCCAGTGGGGATGAAAGATAAGTTAACGCCATACCCCGGCAATAATTCAATCGTGGTTAGCTTTTCACCTGTTTGACCCGTTGCTACCGATACCGATACCCGCCGCACCATTCCCGGTTCTTGAGTGTCAGCTGCCATAGACACCAGATCAGCAGTGCCTCCAGCAATTAGAATAGTGAAAATAAAAGCGCCAAAAGTAAATCGTCTAAAGGAATTTTTCATAAGCCTCTCGCTCCTTTTTGTACGTACATACACAGAGGTTATTTACAATTCAAATGATTGGTTAACCACAATTTGAACATCAGTACCTGCGCGGATGAACCAAACATCTTCTCGCTTGGTAATCTCTGCCAGCGCTGCCTGATTACGAGCTAATATCTCCTGTGTCAGTGGAGTAAACCCACCTTCCAACACTGCACCCAACAAGTTAGATTTGTTACCTTTAATTGAAGTTGTGCTGGTAGAGCCGCCAATTCCCACACTCGCAAAAGAGGACGTTTCATCAGGTTCATTTAGGACTTTACCGACTTTGGCAAGGGAACCAAAGACAAACGCCGTAGCATCTCTAGAAGCAATCTCCGCGCCTTTATCGCCGTAACGAGATGCTATGAGGGGATTACCACCTTTTCCAGTAATAGCGATCGCGCCCTTTGGCAGGACATACTCTCGACCATCCACCACCAGGCGGGTTGCTTGCACAGTTGTATAACCCGATTGATGAACACCTTGCACGGTGCAAACAATCTCGCTACCAGCTGGGAAAATTTCGTACCCTTCATCGTCAACGATAGGTTGGGTTAAACGCACCACGAAATTTTCTTCTCCTTGACTGCGTCCATCGGATTTAGTTTGAGTAGTACCAGGGTTAGCCCACACCATTGGGGTAGCGATTTTACCTATTGCAGTCATCCCCACTCTTAACTGCTGCACCGTCGTTCTTTCATCTAATATTTGAGATTCTGAATCATTTATTGCGGTCATTCCTACTCTTAACTGCTGCACCGTCGTTCTTTTATCTAATATTTGAGATTCCGAATCATTTATTGCGGTCATCCCCACTCTTAACTGCTGCACAGGGTTACCAGTCAAAATGTTTTTTTCTAGATTTGGATCTGGAAGCAATGGGGGAGCAGAGGGACTTTGAGGAGCAACTACATCCCTAGCACCCTCACTAGCGAACACCACAGGCGTTGCTTTAGGCGCAACGACAACAAGTTCCTGGGGGAACGACTGTGCATTTGATGCAGAGGGAAGTTCACTTTGTGGTCGTGTTGCAGTTGCAAGGCTTGTCTGCAACTGCTTCTTACCAGTACCGTAACTCCCTAAGCGGCTCATCGCCACCCACTGTTCTAATAGCCCTTCGGGCATATGCTTCGCAAACGGGTCAGCTTGTTGCACATTTGGAGATTTTTTACTTGAAGTTATAGATAGCTCATTGTTAAAAGCAGAACGAACTGGTTTCAAGGCAACGTTTTCCACTGGAGGAAGCAACCGGCGAACTGGAAAACTACGCTCTGATACATCATGTGAAGGTGGGTTACGAGGGGGTATGAATTGAACTGCTGGATCTGGACGTTGGAGGTGCGGAGTTGGACTGGGTTTGTTGATAGGGATAGTGCGTTTGGGCAGTGTCTCCTTCGGAGACTCGTTTATTGTAGACTTCGGTGACTTTGCAGCCTCCACCGCTTTAATTTGTTCCGCTTGCTTGCCTAGAGCAAGTTGTGCCTTTAGTTTCCCAGTTTCTGCTTTCTCTTCTTTTTTCTCTAGTGCAACAATTTCAGGTTTCGGCGTAGTCTTCACCATTTCTGGCGCAGCCTTCGGTTTTCCCTTCATCACTGTGTTGAGAAAAAACGCAGCCGTGACAAACACTACCCCCAAACCCAAACCCACCGTGCCAAACTTGGCAAAAGGATTACCCGCCAAAGTAGGCTGTGTTTTACCTGCATGAGGATCATCAAATAACTCAGATTGAGTGATGACGTTAGTGTTCGCATTCGCTGTTTGAGTTTGTAGGGACTGCGCTACTTCAGCAGTAACGACTGTCGAACCAGGATTACTATCGTCGTCGTGAAAATCCAATAACTTGGCAAGTGTCCCTTCATCCCAATCAATTTCGGACTCCGCATCACTTTCGCTGAATCTACGCCAAACCTCATCATCCAATTCAGATTCATCAATTTTGACTGCACCATTCAGTTGTTCACTCATTACAAATTCTCCTCACTTGTATCCCGAATCGCATAAATTTCTAACCCAGAACTTCGCACTCCATAAATTACTGCTGTCAATCCCGTCATTTGCACTGGTGGATCGGGAGCTTCAACTGCCTGGACAAAAATTTCTTTATTGAATGGGATAATTTCACCTAAATTATTTCTCCGGTCAAACACAGTTAAATTTGCAACCATTTTGACCTTCCACTTGCCTTCAGCAATTTTTACAGGGGGTTGAATCGAAAGGGGCGTTAACACCATTTGAGTTGTACCTTTGAACACCCCTTGAGGAGTCGTATCAGCAAGCAGTTTCAAGAATTCTTTCCTAAAGTCTTCGGATAAAGCGGCAGAAGCTTGCCACGCAGCAGTCGTAACTTTACTTCGTCCATTTCCTACGGCACGGATATCAACACCTGAATCTATCTTGGGTTCACGCGCTTCTTCTGGTGTAGTCGCTGGCAAGCTTCCACTCGCATTCATCATTAAGATCATAGTGTCATTTATAAAACGCGTCACGACTTGAGGAGTGCGCTCCCGACTTCCTAAGGGAATTGCTTTGATTGATTTACCGTCTTGTAATTGCACTAATGAGGGAGGTTCTTTTTTACTCAGCGTGGAGTACGCACCATACAACAACACCAACAGAAAAAAGGTGAGAAGGTGCAAAGCGAATGTCCCTAATGCAAATAAAGCTAAAGCATCAGGTGTAGAAAATTTGAGTTGGTGTCTGTTGAGAAATTTTAACCGTTTTTGAGTAGCTGAGTCCGTCATACATTGTTATTTATTAAGAGATTAATAGACCTCTCCAGAAATTCAACTTTAGTCCAGACAGTGCAAGAGTTTGAGATGAATTTTCACCAGATGTCTAATATTCATCAATTCTTGCTTATGAAGAGATTAGACAATCCGAATGTAGCAACTCTAGACAAGCTGTTAAGAACCGCCATTCCTCCACCAGCAGCTAAAGCTAAGGATAAAATCGGGGCGATTAGTCCAGTGGCGAAGGCGAAAATGAGCGGGTCATTTGCTTCAGCATTTAATACAAGTGTTGCGACTAAACCGCAAATAATATTGAAACAAAGCTTGACCATACCTACACTAAAAAAGCCCGTTAGCCACGCAAATATTGCTTTTTGACCAACGGGCAGCAATGACCCACCTATTGCTAAGGGACCGAGTAAACCCGTGAGCAATAATGAAATTTCAGTCAGCCATTGAAAGGCGATGCTAAAAGCAATTAACCAGCCTCTTACCGCCAGCTGAAGAGGGTTTGTACTGAAAAATTCAGTCAGCCCAAAGTCAGGAAACCACCCACCTTTTTTCTCACCATTGGTTTGATCTGCAATTTCTTGCGCTTGATCTGCGGCATTTTTCAGACATTCCGTTTGTTGTTGGGGATCTGCGATCGCATTACACTGAGTCATCAAGCCACGCACGGCACTTTCGGCACCACTCTGCTGCATCACCTGTTGATACGCTTCTTGCAACCGAATTGAACTGGAGGTGGAAGTTAGCAAGGTTTGATTCGTTTGGTTAATCATTTCCCTAAGTCCTCTGGTACATTCAGCTAGAACAGTCGCGTTGTTGGCTAAGAGGACAATCACAATGATGGGCCAGATAAGTTCAGTGAAAGGTTTGGAATTGTCACCATCCACCATGTCTTTCGTCCACTGCACGATAAACACAAGCAAGGTGCCAATGGCAAAAAACATCCCTAGTCGTGCGATCGCAGCATATAAACCACTACTGAGTACGTCATCCCAAAGTCCATCCATTGCAGATGCAATAGCAACGCTAGCAGCAGCGCCATCTTCCGTAATCTTGGAAACCGCTTCACCAACTTTTTGAGTTTGGGCAAGAATTAATCTAGTAGACAGCAGTGCAAAGTACATCATGGCGGCGCACTCCTCTTTTCCTCAAAACAACCACGCTCTCGCAGCAGTGCGATAATTCTCAAAACCTTGACCCACTGTTTCGCGGACTTTGGCTTGATTTTGACCGTCAACAGCACGAGAAATATTGGTTAGATTGGTGTTTGCCAAATCTTGGGATTGTTGCAGCCGCAAGCCATCCGCCCGCATCGCTCCTAAAATTGCAGCAGTTTGGGCGTTCTGAGCAGCAATTTGCTTCATGACATTCTGCGTCACCACTTCTCCTTGAGCAGCTTGAGCGTGTACCACGACTTGTTGAATTGAACTTTGTGTTTTCTCCACTTGCTCTTTGGTACGCTGCTGACCTACCTTGCCAAGTGTCGCATCAGCCACAGCACGAGTAATCTGGCGGTCTACCTCGTTTGTCGCTCGTTCAGCACCATTGATGGGCGTAGTGGAACCTGCTGCAATCTTTTCCACTTCTTTCCTCGTCTGGGTAGGGTCGGGTAAACCCAATGCGCCCATCGCCTCATTAATCGCAGCTTGCAAATCTCCTCCTAAAGATTTAGTAAGAGGTTCAAGTTTGTCAGAAAGAATTGAGGATACATAAGCATTCCAAGAGTTCAATTGCTGTTGCAATGGTTCAAAAACTTTTGCTAGAGGGCTATCCCCAATGAGTGGTAATTCTACTGCACCAGCTTGCGCCAGTCCAATTACAGAGATAGCAATCGTACCTAAACCTCCAGCAATCATCTGTTTAACTTTCTTCATAAATCAGTCCTGTTCATCGTTGTTTAGCTTTCTTCATAAATCAGTCCTGTTCATCGTTGTTTAACTTTCTTCATAAATCAGTCCTGTTCATCGTTGTTTAACTTTCTTCATAAATCAGTCCTATTCACCGTTCAAAAATTACCTCGTTGCGTTGGCAACAAGTTGTTTAGAAAACTCAGTTAAGCCAACAAACTTATCGCAGTGTTGCTGCATTGCTGCTGTGCGTTGTGCTTGTTCGTCCGGATTATTCGCTACAGCTGCCAACAAATTAAAGGCGGGATAATACCGACAAAAAGTGAATATACCGTTGTCGTCCAGAAGCCACTGGGAGTAGAAACCTGACTTTTTGGGAAAAAAACTCTCAGTCGCATTGCAATCGATAATCTCTCTAGGGTACTTGAGAATTTGCACGAAACTATCAACTGCCGAGGGTTGAATGCGACCGATGAGGCGAGTCGTTAAGTTTTGAAAAATCTTTGCCCCACTTGGAGAAGCTGCAATGGTGTTAGGGTCTTGTGCTGATAAAATGACTCGTATCCCAGCTTTAGCACCGTTGGCACATAGTCTGCCGACAAGCGCTGCAATCGAATCGTATTCAAAAAGGATTGGACTTTCATCAATAAAAAATATACTTGCTGGGACAGCTAGCGCCCGACGGAGCGCTGCACTGTACGCACTCAAACTCAAGATTGCGGCATCTTCATCATTGGATAGGTTACGCAGTGCAAAAATAAGTAACCTGGCATCGCTGTTAAAAGTTGAGGGTTGGGAAATTGCCTTGCCCACTCGCGAAGAGAGCCAGAAGCGCAAGCGCAACTTCACTTGCTCTAAGCTAGCAATAGTCGCTGCGGTAAGTGGTTCAAGTCTGAGTCGTTCATAAGAGCAATAGCTCAAGAAGTCTGTGAGGGTAGGCATATTCTGCCATTCTGGTGAGCCAAAGCCACAAGTGAATGCTGCGGCGTAGCGATCGCGTATTTGGTCGTCACTGAAGAATGCTTTAATTGCCAATGCCAGGATTGACCGCACTGTATCGGTCATCATCCTTTCTTGCAGTCCCGACTCCCCACGTTTGGAGCCGACAACCATTGCCAATAGTGCAGTCTGCAAGAAATCTTTATAATCTTCAAAGCGTTCTTGCTGTAATTTCGGATCTAGGCGTGCAAGGTTTGGTAGCTCAAACAAGTTTGAACTTTCCCGTCCAATGTCGAAGTAAGCGCCATCACTACCCAGAAATTGGGTATAGTCTGTAAACGTGCTACTACCATCAGGTTTCGGATAATCCATTGCCACAACGGGCATTCCATGAGCTAGTGCATAAGTGAGAATCCCCGCTGCTGCTACCGATTTTCCACTCCGAGTCGTGCCGAATAATCCCAAATTCTTGTGCTGGGTGTAGAGATTGAGAAATGTAGGTGTCCCGCCTTCTGAGGCAATGAGTTCAAAACCCGTATTGTCACCGCTTTTGGTGCGTACTAGAGGCATCAGTCCGGGTACTTCAGGACTGAGGTAAACCAGCCGTCGATTATAGGGAACTGCCATTAGGCGTTCCCAGGTAATTGGGAAAGTCTGTAACCACACTCGCCACTGGTATTCAATCTCCCGCACTACCCAGGCAGGACGCAAAAAACAAGATTGCAGATAGCGACAAGCTTCATCCAGTTGTTCCCTGGTAGAGCGATACACCAAAAATACAACAGATGTGTGGATGGGAACTGCTCCCTCGTACAATTCCTCCTGAGCGGCAACACTTTTCTTAATGTTGAGCATTGCCTTGACATCAATCGAGTTCCCCTGCGCTGCAATCTGGGATGCCGTTTGCGATTGTTTGGTAAGGCGCTGCATGTTAGTTTTAACGAGTGTCTCGTTCGCTCGCGTTAACTGTGCGTAAATCTCGGTGTCATAAATCCGCTCTCTGCTGATAACTTCCCAGAGGTAACGCAACTGACGTTCTTTGTCTGTCCAACCACCAGGCTTATCCGCAAAAGTGAGCGCTCCAATGTACTTCCCTTTGATGTGTACCCAACGCCTGTCAGCAACGGGAATTGATGACTCGCTCTCCATCAGCAAAGAGGTAGGATGAACTTCTGAGTATACCTCCTCACGCAACCCATCTTCATCTAGAACCAGCAGTTGGGGGACTGGGCGTGGTGGCGTGTCATTGAACCGCTGCCAAAGAATTGCCCAAAGTTCCTCAGCCGTTAAGGGGCGGATATCCAAGCCCATTTTGTTCGTGAGTAACTGTTCCCACAGCTGATAGCCATCGGTAAAAGATGTGTACAGTAGGTGTTCAATTTGGGTAAATTGAATTTCGTCGAGTTCGCCGATAAAAGACTTCCAAGTACGTTCGAGCTTGGTGATGAGCTTTTCTATTGCGTCGGTTGTACCCTGAGTTTCCGGCTCTAGTGTGTAGGAGCAGTAAAGCCTCAATTGTTTGGGTTTGCGAATGCCTTGAAGCGTTAATTGTTTTACGCGCAAGCGATCGCCCATCAGAAGATATTGCAATTCTTTGTTAGGTGATTGTTTTATGAGTTCTTTCAACTGTTTTTGGCGTACAGCGTCGTCAGTGAAGGAACTTAAATGAATGGTGAGGCGCTCAAATTGTGGTAAATCTTTTAGCCCCGACTCGATAGCATCAAAAACGGGGTCAATCTGGTCGCTCTGCAAGGTTGAATGAATTCCTCGGCACTCAAACCCAAAGTGAATTAGGTAGTTATTAACGCCTTTGCGAAGTACATATGCACCTACCAAACGTCCTTGCAGTTTAATTTGCAGCATCGACACCAAACTAAAGGCATCTTCTAAAGGAGTAAGCCGTACTTTGCGCTCTCCGTTGTCAACTATTCGCTTACCTTGTTTGTTGGGTTGGCGAGTCGTGCTCATGAGGATTTGCGTCTCCTTGATTTAGATGGAGAAATATAAATTCGTTGGTAAGGTACTCGTACTCGTGTCCAATTGGGGGTAATAATAAACTTGGATAAAATGCGCCAATGTCCATTTGCGGTTAGTACCCACCAAGTAGAAATTAACCAGATCGCGATCGCACCCGTCCAAATCCAATTGAGTCGGAACAAGCCGTGACACAAGTAGTAAGAAATCCCTGCAATGATTGCCCACGGTACAAGTTGGTCGGCGGGAAACGGTCCAATATTGGGTTGCTTTCCTAGAGTGCTATTGACGGGGCGTGAGCGTGACATAGTAATTTTGATTGAAGTTCAGTCATGGTGGTTGATGATCAGAGTTGAAGACAAGACTGCAACGCACTGCCTCCCCTGCATCCATTGCTAAAGAACTGCTGCCATAATGCGTAATCTTTAGGTGGAAAGGGAGTAAGACACTGTGGTTCGTGAAAAATCCTTAACCACCAGTTCCCCCAATAATCAAGTTTGCTAGAATATCGCCCATCGTCATTGCAATCAAAATAATCATTGGTGTCCGAGCTAAATTCTGCCAATCTTCATCCTGACGAGCTGCTTGGATGACTTTAACCAAAGAAATCCCTAAGTAAAGCAAAAACAATCCCCGCAACACGTTGAATACTAAAGTAATCGCCTCCCCAGTACCTGAAAATTGCGAAGTCATCCATGTTTCCGCATTTTTGAAAAACTGAGCATCAGCTCTTTGTGATAGGGCATCGATTATGAAAAAACTTCCGACTAAAGCAAATAAAACAGTCGCAAATTTATAGCGATGATTAAACCTTGAAATCCACTTGAATACCAGGTCTAATTCAGAACGCCATAGAAACGCACTAAAACCTAAAACACAGAAACCAAAAGTTGCAAAATTCACTAAGCTGCCATTTAATCTTATATCCAGCAACATTGCGGCTGTTGCTCCAATCATTAAGGGACTTATGCCAGTTATAAGCTTTTGCTGACGGGGTTGATAACGAAAAGACCGGCAATCATAAACTCCAAATTTTCTGTGTAAAAAGCTCCTGATTTTCATGTCTCGATCACTTAATTGTCAAAATTTGCATCTCAATTACTACTTGATAGCGAACATATTAAAAAAGCGACTATCCCTCAAGAGCAAGAAAAAAACTCGTTTCTGACTAAAGGATGATTATAAATATTTCATTAACTTCATAAAGAGAATTTTGATGACTTTAAATTTTCAAATGTAACAAAGATTACTAAATAAAATTGAAAATATATAGTCGGCAAACTTTGTTTATGTGACTACAGTAATTTTATCGGAAAATTACTGTCACAATTTACGTATATTTATTTAATATAGTGTATACATAGTAGGATAAAAAAGCGAAGTAATACATAAATTTGATATCAAACTAAAGTAAGATAAAGATAAAAAAGCTAGACCAATGGCTTACGCCAAAAGCCAAAATAGTTTGAATCATCAAACATTAGTTGTATCTACTATAAGCCAGTGCAAACGCCGATTGTCAACAACTACCTCTCAATGTCAATAAATGAGAAAGTAATCGCATTAATGCCCGCTTATTGACAAGTATGTTTCCTCTTTTCTTACTACTGGGAGAGTATAATCAGAAATGAAACCGGAAACAGTAAGTAATTAGGATGGTTACGGCACGCAGAACGGCAGTTAACACAGTCACTTTTATAGATAACTATTGCCAGCACTATTCTCAATTATTCGAGGATATGAGACATTTTGAAGCTTTAAAATTTTTACATTTGGGAATGCTGTCATAAATATCAAATAAATCTTTTTTTTGCCGTTCTGTACTAGGTTTTCGTTAATAAAGGAAATTTATATTCTAAATTTTATTCTCACTAAATTTAAGTTGAATTAAAAATACACAATTGTTTTTAACAAAACAATTCTTATATGCTTTGAAAACTTATTTATCTAATAAGTGTAACTATTATTAGCTCACGCTCGCTTAGCTAAAAACGCTACACTTATAGAAATTACCTCTGCAATATCTACTGGATCAAGTGAATAAATCTTTGCCAAAACCTCTTTTTTAATCATATCAGAAGTCAAGGTTTTGCTGATTTTTACTTTCTCTACTAGTGTTCTCTCCAAACCTTCACGGTATGCTGATAGAGAAATTTCTCCATCCAAATAAAGTTGCAGCGTTTTGCTGTCGCCACCACTTAGCTGTGCCAACTGCTGAAAGTTTTTGGAGTCAATTTCGGGAATAGTTTTACCCTTCAACCACCGATACACAGTTGAGAAATCTACACCAATAACTTCGGATAAAGTAGTTCGAGTCCAACCGTCTTTTAGTAGCTGCTCAATCAAATGAATCAGCCGCTCTTGGCGTTTCTGGATGGTAGAAGACCCAGAATCATCATTCATCAAAGTTACTTTACGGGTCATATTTGGGTGAACTACTTTAGTCTTTAATTCCATTGTGTCTTAACCTTCGCCAAAAGATCCGGTTAGGGTCTGACGTTGTGGAGTTTAATAATTGGCCATATGGTACTACTTTATAACCAAAACTCTTACATTTACAAGGGTTTTAGGAACTTTTCACAAGATGTTTTACTATATATATCTATAATTTTATGTTATTTAAGTAACGAAATTAAATAATTAAGAAATTTTAAGCATTGATGTCATCGGCATTGCATTGTGCAAGGCTTAATATTGCATGGTGCAAATCTTGTTGGTGTGTACAAAAGCATCAGTCAAGCATGGAACATTTAGGTAACTTTCATAGGACAAAAGACTTTTAACCTTGTCTAGGGAGAAAACATATCAATGTCATTCTCTGACTCTACTGTTGATTTAGATACACTTAACCCTACTCTCACTCACGATATTGAGCAAGTAGAGTTAAATAGAGACTGTAAGCAAAACAAGGCTAATGGTCAAAACCTGTCGAGTATAGAAAATACGCTCAGCGAGGCTGAGGCACAAGAACTAAGGAGGTTGGAAGCCACAGTTGAACGTTGTTTAAAAGCTTTTTGGCAGATAGGACAAGCCCTAAGAGAGATTCGAGATAAACGTCTGTATCGAGAATACTACAGTACTTTTGAGGAATATTGTATGACTCGCTGGGAGATGTCTCGGCGTTCGGCTTATCAGTTGATTTCGGCAGCCTCGGTTTATGAAAATGTGCGCCATGGCGCACAAATTCTTCCGGCCAATGAGCGCCAAGCTCGTCCTCTGGTTGCACTCCCTCCCGAACAACAACGAGAAGCATGGGCGAAAGCGGTTTCTACAGCTCCAAGTGGCAAAGTCACAGCTGTTCACATTACCCAAGTTGCTAAAGAGTATCAGCAAGGGAGTGTAGCAACCAAATTCAGGAAGAAGAAAACTCCTGACAAACAACAATCAACTAACAACTCTATACAGTCAGTTGCCCGCAGCTGCTGGAACTGCACTCATTGCAGCCGAGAGTTTGTTGATGATCCCCAAAGCTTTTATTGCTACCAGTTGGGGAAATTAAGCTTTATCGAAAAGGACGGTAATCAACGGGGGCAAAGCTGCGAATTCTGGACTTATCGAGGGGAAGAGTCAGATGAAATCAAAAAGGCTCGGCCACCATTACAAGAAACCTTTACCTTAACTCTACAACTGCCTGCATACTTACAACCATTGATACAAGACGCTGCCAAAGAGTCTGGTTTGGTTGCAGTAGACTGGGCGGCAAAGCTTTTGCAAGAGGCGGTTTCCAAAAGGAATGCATCTAAAAATACGCAGATTCATCAGGATTTTATCGATATTTCAGTGTCAGAAGTTGCCTGAGAAGAGGTAAATGCTGACGAAAGAACTATTGCTTGAGAAAGGCGATCGCCATGCATGGCGACTCCAGAGGAGCATCACAAGCACGTCTTCGCTTGCTGTAGTGCAAACCAGAAATTGTTGCCGTAGATCCTTAAATACCCGAAAGCTAGCTTCTGGTAGAGTAACGGCTTCGGTACCCGTAGGGTAAGCTTAGCGGCTTCCCTAGACGTGCAGAGTGCAGCTTCTAGAAGAATCAGGTATTGGGACTTAAACATTTTTGAGGACAAAACAAGCCTCAAACTCATGCAGAACAAGGAAAATACACTAAATACTCAAAAAGCCCTGGAACCGAGATATATCAACAAACCAAGCTAAATGATGTCAAAGTCTTTTGGGATAGGCATTTGAGGCTATTTTATCTGTATTTTTTGTCTAAGTCCTGGTATTCGATTAGTGTTACACAAACTAAGTAATTACCGTCATGTGACGGCACAAACTTTGGTGTCTGCTTTTTTTTTGACAAATCACTTTATTTTGGCTTCGTCTATGAGCAAACAACTAGAAATTTCTAAATACAACTCAAACAATTTACAACCGTTGGCATTAACAGCAGTCTGGCTCAATGCTTCAGATAATGCCCAAAAAATTATTATCCCGACATTCACCCTTCACCACAACACTAAGTCGCATATTCCGCGTCATGGGAGAGAGCAACCCTGATGTCGGTCAAACAGAATAGAATAGAGTATGCTAACCCGCAATCACCAGTCTATCAACAGGTAATTTCCGGGTTAGAAATATCGCAAACAGCAAAAACTTACAAGCGTCTTAGGAAACCGAAAAACCTTCCTTTCACAAAACCACCGCTGTTTACAAGCAAAAACTACGAGATGACGGCAACATGCGCACCAATTGTCAGTGCTACTCAAGCATACCTTAAGCATCCAGACTGGAGTGAGTACAGTAATGGCAGCCTTTACTTCCAAAAATCATTTGGGAAGGGTCGTTATATTGAGTTTTACATACTTCACAAACAAGAGCATCAACCACAATACATCTCAGACAGCGCCGAACATCAAATCCTTGAGCAATATGGTGTGATGGCAGCAAGACTCCATGCTGTGTTCGCCACATATGCAGCTCAGCAAACAGAACCTTGGAAGCAACCATTCGTTCTGCGAGGTTCGGAACTCACAAAAACACTAAAAGTATACAAAAGTAAAAAACTAACAAAATCGCAAAAACTGAAAGCTATAGCAGACTTAGCTCTCGTTGTTGGGACTCTCGGTGCTGTCATCCACTGGTACGAAGGAGAGTTAAACCTTTGCATCAAAGAACGCTGCCTGCTTTGGATGGTGAGTGTACAAGAATATAGTCAGCCAAATTTATTCGAGGAAGAAGATGAACTTTGCGAAGTTATCATCCGGGTACAACCAGGTCTTTGGACTTATAACTTCCTTAATTCCCAAGGTGAACAGTCCAAAACTGCTCTGTATCAGTACGGGTTTATGCCCAAGCAAATTTTCGATCTACATCCACGTCAGCATAAACTCGCTACTAGCTTAGCATTGTACATAATTCAGAATAGTCGCGCTCACAAGAATGGCATTTACACAGTTCATAGCCTATTGAGTAAAGTTTTGCCGTCTTCTCAAATAGAACAGGCAGTCAATGATTATCGTTATGGCTGGAGACTGAAAGAAAATCTAGAAGAGGCATTACTAGTTTTAAAAGATAAAGTTGGTATCAAAATAGAGTTTGATGATGAAAGTTACCCACTGTGGCTCAGACCTTTGTGGGCAATGCCAGATGAACTGAGTAGTTTGTCTGCGAAAGAACGAAATCAGGCGCTTGTTGGAACTAAGAGGCTGCCAGATAACTACATTCAACACATTTTGTTACCTGCAAAGTTGATTTTGAAAGTGCCAGTTCAAATCCAAAGGCATTTGAGTAAATTTGAGACTCGGAAAAACCGAACTGCTAAAAAAACTTCTCAACGCCAAACAAAAAATCACGATGCACGCACCACAGTCAGCACCCCTGAAGTGGTGAAAACACATTCCCAAGCAGAGGCTACGCCACAAATCGTTGAATTAACTCAAACAAGCGAACTTACTGGGGCTATTTTAAAGCAAATTAGAACTGCTAAGTGTATGAGTCAAAGGGAGATTGCTGGTGCTATAGGGATGAGTCAGAGTTGGGTGCGAGATATTGAAAATGAGGGCAAAGACCAGCCAATTCCGCAGAAGTACGTTGTGAAGTTGAAGGAAGTCTTGGGTAGCGTCATCTAACTTTCCTGAGAAATTTCGGAAGCCATTGCACTCTCAAGTGTTAGCCCAATTTTTGCTGCTTTGTACTCAACCCTCCTTACTCACCTCAAATTACCTCCTCGTGTGATAGATAGCCCCCTAATGTGAGTGTTATTTTGTTTGAAACCCTTATATAGCAAAACTTTGAAATGAGTACTCAACCCGCTAAAATTAACGCCCCCTCATGTGATAGCCCCCTAATATGAGTGTTATTTTGTTTGAAACCCTTATATAGCAAAACTTTGAAATGAGTACTCAACCCACTAAAATTAACGCCCCCTCATGTGATAGTTACTTTTTTGAAATGCTTATATAACAAGAGTTTTGGCTAAAAGTACTCATCTGATCTATATATATAGAGGAGTACTCAATTAGCAAAAAAAGGCAAAATGGTATTTTACAGACGCACGTAAATCTAATGCATGGGAGATTCAAACTCCCACTTAAGTAAATTGCGTCTATGAAACGTCAATACACTAGCAAACGTAATCCCTGTCCCATCTGCGCTAACAATCACGGCTGCGCCATTAGAGACGACAACTTAATTGAGTGCCTGCGGAGTTTCAATCAACAAGACGCACCAGCTGGCTATCGCTTCCTGGCGCTGCTGCGTAACGACATGGGCGGTTTGTTTGTAAAGGACGACGACAGCGGCAGTAACCACCAACAAGAAAAACCTCTGTACTCGCAACAGCAGCGCCATTCTATTAATATTCAAAAACATTTGAGCGTAGAAAAATGCGCAGACATGGAGGGGCTTATCGCCCAGCGACATCGCCAATTTCAGTTACTGTTACAAAAAACCGTAACAACTGTGAGTACTCAACACTCCTCACACCTCCAGCAAAGAAGACAGCTCAGTACTGAAGAAATTAACTGGTTAAAAGTATTAGGTTGGCTAAGAACCTGGGAACCAGGTTTGTATGCCCCAATTGGGATAACCGCTGACCTCCCCGGTATATCTCCTGATAGTAAACTATTAGGAACAGAGGGGATAACTATAGCAGCTCTTGACCCCGATTTTCACATCACTGGCTTTCAAATTGCCACTTTACGTACTAGCCCCAAATACATCTGGCTAAGTGGTAACAACCAAGGAGGAACTGGACCACAATTACCAAATGGAGAACTACCGCTATTTTGCTGGAAACACCCCGATGCCAAAAAGGTGAAAATAGTAATTCTCTGCGAAGGAGCACTCAAATCACTACTAACAGCTGTTTTCTTATGGCGTTCTGGGCAAACTGATATCACTGTCATCGGTACAGCAAGTGCTGCTCACTACGGTGAGAAAACCCTTCAAGATTACCTGAAACGATTACGTCCCAAAGAAATTCGGCTTATGCCCGATGCAGGGACACTACTCAATCCCCATATTGCTAAAGCATCGGAGCAAACCCTACAACGCTGCTGTAAATGGAAATATAAGTTGAGTGTGGGTGATTGGGGACAACTAGAAACCAAAGAACACTTGGACATCGACGAATTACTAGCTGCTGGTCGTCAAAATGAAATTAAACTGATTACCAGTGCTGCTTACTTTAACCATTGCCATATCCATAACCAAATCAGGAAGCTACTCAAACAAAGTTCGTTCCATCAAGTAGAGGACAAGGTAATTGAGTTACAGCCGGTGGAACACTCCATAGACAACCTGGATTTCATTCGCCAGTATGCCACAGGTATTGAGTACTGTCGCAAAGGTGGACATCAGGTAGTCGTAGTTTGGAACAATACAACCATCACACCAGAAGATTTCTTTGCTCTGTGTTCAGAAAAAGTTCAAAAAGCTCTTGCTGACATAGATTTTGAGTGGGGAATGCTCTACAAACTTAAGCTTTGGTTCGGGCGGATGGTAGAACGTTATCGACCGAAAAACGGTTTTGGTAACTCATATTCTGCACAACGAACCGCTGACAAAACTGTGGACGAAGGAGTTACTCTCCATACAATTGAGTACAAACCAGGAAAGTTACCCAGATGGGGTGATTTTAAACATCCACCCAGAATTGTCTTTAAGAAAGGTCAACGCTTACAAGTTTACTCTGAAGCGATCGCTGCTGGATGGAAACATATTTTAGACAAAAGTCCCACTGGAACATTCAAAAGCCATGATGTAGGAATTGCTACTCCAGACGCTTTAGGAGTTGACAAACTATGGTATTTTACAAATCATGCAAGAAACATTACCACAGATACTGTCGAGCACAATTATAAATATTTGGATGTTCGCAATTGCGGGATGGTGTGGGACTCTACACCCAACGGAAAACAATATCTCAGATGGCCCAAAAATAAAGAAATTCCTGACACAACTGGTAACTGCCATCGCAGTTCTGTGTTTACAGCCTTACAGAACAAGAATATCTCAATTTATTCAGGTGTAGACAATCCTGTTTGCAGTACATGCCATTTACTCGAAGCTTGTCGTTCGAGTGCGGGTGGTGGGTTTGGATATCGGTTTTTACGACGAGAGACTTTAAAGTACGACCGTATCCGCGCACATCCTGATAGTGCTCCTGATGCCAGTAGCTTTGACTGGTCAAGTTGTGGTATCATCTGGGACGAAGCAATGCGGACAGTGCAACCAGTTAGTGCGATCGCTGCCAGCGTTAAAGACCTAGACCAGGTCATAGCACAATTAACTGTTCACTATCCCGAAATTAATATAAAGTTACAGTCAGTGTGGATGGTACTACGGCAGTGCCTGACAGGAGAAATTAAACAACCTCACTATGGCTGGAATGATGCTGCAGTTCGGGAGATGCTTGGTGAACCACCAGACAATTTGGGTGAAATCATTGCTGTAGCAATGAAGGTTTTACATCCCGACTTGGAATCACTTTTTAATACAACCAAGGAGTATTCGGTAAACCTCAGTGATTTGCCTGGGATATTGCGAAAACGTTTTAACAATAAAACCTTTGAACTGATACAGAAAATTCAACAAAACTTCCCTTTGTGTTGGTTTATACCATTTATGCAAGTATGGGCTCAACGAATTCCTGGTGCTTTGCGCCTTTATCAAGGTCAGTTGCTCATTTCAACTCGTAATGAAAGACACCCATTAATAGCATCAGCTGCTGCATGGAACATTTATTTGGATGCAACAGCTGATGCTGAGTATTTATCTTGGTGGATGAATATTTCAGCCGAAGAAATTTTAACAATTGAACAAGAAGTACCAGTTAGCAGTAATCTCAAGATAGTTCAAGTCACAGGACTAGGACAAGTTTCTAAAAATCGCAGTTCATATTGCCAAAGCAGAGTCAATGCACTTCGCCAGGAGTTGCTAGTACGTCACCCGAATATAAAATTCATTGATTTTGTGAAGTTTTGTGAAGAAGGTGACGGTGGATGGTTCAGAGATAGTCGAGGGTCGAATGATTTTCAACAGGTGACTACCTTAGTCACCTTTGGTATTCCCTACCAAAATATCGGCTGTTTAGAAGCGCTTTATCTAACCTTATGTAAAAAAAATCTCATTTCCAAAGAAATTTGTGATTCGTCAGAGTTTCATTGCTTTGTAAATTGGGCAACACAGGCTGAGATTAAGCAGGGTATAGGACGTTTACGAGCGCACAATCGAACCCAAGAACAACTTTGCTTCTACTTTTGTGCTGACTATGACCTTAGCTTTCTAGAGCAGGAAGTAGAGTGTGTTAATGCTGCTGATATGACTATTGAAGCAGGTTCATTAGATGAAAAATCTTGGTGGAAAATCAAGGAGTCTGTTAAAGAGCTTTGGGAGATGCGACAAAAAGTTACTCAATCAACGGTTTCGGCTGTTTCTGGTATTAGCCAGGGCTACATCTCTAAGTTAGCGAGTGAATTTGGTGGGAGTTGGAAACAGTGGCTAAAAATATTCCTATCGTTATTAGAGACTGATAATAGCGATAGGAATAATTTGGAATCTGAGTTATGTAGTTTAAGGGAAGAAGTCCCAAAGGTTGGATGTGATGTTATATCGTTCTTGACGAATGCCAAATCTCATGTTGCTTTATTGTCAGAGATATGTAGCTGGTATAAGAATTTAGATAAGCAGTATTGGAAATCCAGTAAAAATATTTTAAAGAGTGTGAAGACTATGACATAACACATCCAAGTCATTTTCAATTATTAGCAATAAGAAGGAAATACTGCCGCCAGCACATGAGTTGAATCAGTGCGCTGTTTTCCTTTGTATTTTATAATACCTTTTTCTTGAAACTGCTTTAAGTAGAACGAGGTGAAAAAACCAAACTGTGTAAAGATAAGTAAATACGTACAATGGTCTACCAAGGTAACAGGGATATGGGCAGCCGTTTAAGGGTATTTCTGACTTTTGAGCAAGATAAAACTTTGTTCAATCTGAGAACGGCAGATGTACCCCAGAAAGTAAAAGACCGAGCAGAAGTAGTCAGGTTGAGCGCACATGGTTGGTACGTGGAGAAGATAGCCGCTCACTTTAACTGGACAGCCCAAACAGTAAGAGAAGTTTTGCATAGATGGAAAAAGCTAGGGGTGGAGGGGCTGTGGTCTAAACCAGGGCGAGGAGGAAAACCAAGGTGGACGGAAGCTGACATGGTGTTCTTGGAAGAATGTTTGGAAAAAGAACCACGCACATATAACAGCGTTCAGTTAGCCCAAAAATTAGAAAAAGAACGCTCAGTAAAGTTAAGTCCTGACTGGCTAAGGCAGGTACTAAAAAAAAGGGATTATCTGGAAGCGAACAATGAAATTGCCACAAGGGAAAACAAGATCTGCTAGTACAGCAACTCAAACAGGCAGACCTAGAAATGCTGAAATTGTCTGCGGCGGCTGGGGAAATAGACTTAAAGTATTTGGATGAATCAGGATTTTGCGCACAGGGAGAACCGAGTTACAGTTACTACTTTCTCGCTGTGCAAAAACGCTTGGAGCAGAGTCAACGCCGGGGACGAAGGTTGAGCATTATTGGTTTTCTTCAGCCTCTAATTAGCTTTGTGTACGGACTGGTGATTGGCGGTGTTTCACGCAAAACTTATATCCAGATGATGGAGCAGGAAGCCGCAATTGCCCAAAAAACAGGACGCATCAGAGTCATCGTCCAGGACAACGGGCCGATACATCGGTGTAAAGAAGTTCAGCAATTATGGTCAAAGTGGGAAGACATGGGTTTGTACATCTTTTTTCTACCCAAATATTGCTCAGAGATGAACCCGATTGAATTGGAATGGCAACACCTGAAAAAAGATCAACTAGCTTCTAAAAGTTTTGACGACGAGTTAGATCTTGCCTATGCCGTCATTGATGGAGTTCAAACAAGAGGAGAAAAAGGAAATTACAGTACACACCGTGTAAGATTTCACTCTAATTCTTCTGCTTAATTTTTTGTTACATACTTATAAAATTTCACCACGACTTACTTAATAAAATATCCAGTAATTTTTGTTCAACACCCCCCGCTATTAGTCGCCCTTTAAATTCGCATAGCACGCTAAAATCAAAGCCGGGGTCGGTTAGTTCTAGAGAAAGTGGGTACTTCCAATCAATTCGACCGCGCACTGCATCTGCTGCTTGCCTGTCAGTCATGTCGTTATCTCACTTCAGGGACTTCCAAAAAATAAATTAATCAACAAAAACTAAGAAGCCAAGTATAGAAAATAATGAGAATTATTTTTAGGGGGAGGAGAAAGGGGTTGCCAACCCCTTTCTCCTCCTTAAATATTCATGAAAAGCTTTGCACTCTTTAATAAATGTAAGGTGCATGGTAATAATTAATATTGATAATTAAAGAGTCAAAATATTCTAGTAATGATGATTTAAATTAGGTGCTTCCACAACAGATATCAACAAACCACTTACCTAAATTGGGAAACTTTTCATGTGTAGAATTAGTGAGACGGGCTACTTGTTTTTCAATAGCAGACATAGCTTGATTGGTAAGCTTAACTCCAGTTTCATAAGTTTGAGTTACTAATTTAACTACAGGATGCTTTCCTTTCCATGTCATATTTTGAGCAAATTTTAAAGCTGTCTCTACTTCATCCAAAATACTACCATTCCAATATTTCTCTAGTATCCCCCATGTTCTCTCAATTGGGTTATATTTACTGTGATAGGGTGGATAGTAGGCTAAAGTATATTAAGTTGGTTAGATTGAGCGAATTCCACTATACGCTTCATGAACTGGGTACGTCTAGAATTATTCTCTCCTCCATTATCTTGATTAAGAATAAGTGTTTTTATATCTGAAAATCGCCAACTTTCACTTTCCCAAAAATCCTCCAATATATCAACAATAAAATCACTCGTTACCTGAGACTCTGTAAAGTATAAAAATAGTTCATCTAACTCTGGAAGAAATATCCCATAAGGAGTTACAGTTGTTTTTAGGTTATAATCATGGTCTTCAGTCTCGGTAAAAGCTCTATTTCTGCCCCCTCTATCAAAAGACCCAATGTTCACACGAGCTTTGGCATCAAGGCTAAGACGTAAAATGCTTTTATCATCTAAAGCTGATTGATTAACTACCGCTAGTTGCTCAAAGATTGCTAAGTTTGCTGGAATTTTTTTTGAGGAAGAACTTTTGCTACTCGTTTGAGTCGATAACCTAAATAATTCAATTTAACGCGAATTGTTTCTTCGGTCGGTAACTGTTCATCACTATAATCGAACTTCTCAATTAATAGCTTTCTCACTTGACTTGCAGTTAGTCGCGTATACAGCCTTTGACTTTTAAAGCTTGGATCGGTTTGGCTTTGTGAATCAACCAATTTCTTGATATCCTCTAAAAGGGTTGGTAAGTGTTCTTCTGCTTTCCAGCGCCCTTTTAGAGAATAATTATCTACACAAGTAATCCCAGTTGTTAGTTCTTTGATTCCTTTACGGATAGTATTTCTATCCCACCCCAATTCTTTTTGAGCCAGCAGTTGGCCTCCGTAACCTAATTCCATCACGACTTGTGCTTGAAACCGCCGTCGTGCTGCTCCTTTGAGTTGGCTTGCTGTTTCGTTAAACAATTTTTTGGCTGAATCAGTTAATTCTATCAACACTCGCAACACCCAAAAATTCCGTTCCAAATTGAATTTACTACAAAAAGGAGAAGTAGAAGCAGCCGACCGCTGCTTCTACTTCTCCAGCCTAACAATGATTATCATTCTTGCAGTTGGTGATTTTATTGCTTGGAAGTTCCTCGGGCTACGGCTTTCCGGCTATTTGCAGTAAATCAGTGTTTGTTTGCAAATAATGTGGTTTGGTTGCAGCGATTGTGGTTTCATATCATGTTCGCATAATCGCTTATGATAAAATTAAGAAATGCAACTATGAAATATGCCAAAACGGATAAGTATAACCACACATTTAAAGATTTCTGAGTTAGAACAACTCTACCGTCAAGCGAAAACCGGGGTAGAAAGTCGTAAAGCTCGCCGGGGGAAGCTTCCCCCGGCAGACTTTACGTCAATATCAAGTTATATGGTTATTAGCACAAGGGAAAAAAACGGAAGAAATTGAGGAACTCACAGGCTATAGCAGAACATGGATATACGCACTGGTAAAAAGGTATAACGAATTTGGCGTTGAAGGATTAGGCGATTGCCTACGGCAGAGCTACGCTTAACGCCGTTGTGAAAATCAAGGAGCAACTCCCTTAATAGATGACATTCACCAAGCACAGCTATGGCAAGCTTTGCAGTCAAACGCCCCAGATGGGGGATTCTGGAATGGGCGAAAAGTTGCGGATTGGTTGAGTGAAGTCATTGGGAAAAAGATTAGTAGATACAGGGGATGGGAGATATTACGACAGATGACTTTTAGGCTACGAGTACCTCGCCCATCTCACATAGAAAGTGACCATTTTGAGCAAGAAGCTTGGAAAAAAAACTAGCCGAAGAAGTTACTCAAAGCGGCTTACCCAGAAGCGGAAGTTGAACGAGGCGTGCGAAGATGAACATCGTTTAGGACTCAAGCCAATAAAACGACTACGTCTATGTTCCTGAAGGCGAAACACCAATTGCCAATGTTAACTGGAGATACAAGTGGTTATGGTTGTATGCATTTGTACATCCCCAAACTGGAGAAACTTATTGGTGGATTCTTCCTTATGTAAATACAGAACTTTTTAATCAGGTTTTAGCAGATTTTGCTCGTGAATTCAGTTTAGGTGCGAACAAACACATTCTTTTAGCTGTTGACCAAGCTGGATGGCATACCAGTAAAGAACTAGAACTTCCGTCCGGGCTGCATTTGACATTTTTGCCCTCCCATTCACCCGAGTTACAACTCTTCAGTTAGATTGTGGACTTTGGTAAACGAACCAATCGCTAATCGAACATTTGAGACACTTGATGATTTGGAGGAAATTTTATTTCATCGGTGTCAATCTTTACTTCAGCAGCAAGATTTGATTCAAGGGTTAACAGGCTTTCATTGGTGGATTCAAATTGGAGCTTAATCGTAAGTGATTTACCGAACATGATATCATTTGCAGATAATGTGGTTTTGAGACCCCTCTTATTTGCAGTTAATGTGGTTTCAATTTTGACTTGTTTGCAGTTTCATCTCCCGATGTTTGCAGTTCGCTACACCTACTTAACTGCTCAGATTTACCTTCAATATAATAGATGTCGGTGTCCTTTTATCATTATTGCTAATTCTACTAAAAATAAAGTAAAAAATAATACCTAATATTATTACGCTCGCTAAAGTAATACCTGCAATCAGCAAGGTGTTGAGAGATTTTTTTTGAGGTGTTGCTTGATCTTTTTTTGGCTGAAAGATTGTTTGTTTTGGTATCTGCTGTTGCCCTTGATTAGAAACAGGTCGTTGTTGATATATTGTACTTTCAGGTGTATTCTGGGGTATATTTGTCGAATGCTGACTATTAGTAGCACGAGGTTGCTGTTGCATAATCGTGTTATCGACAACCTGTTGTCCACTAGGATTGGTATCGGGTCGCGGTTGAAATAAGGTTTTATCTGGTGGTTGTCTGTCACCGCTACTAGCACGCGGTTGAAAAATAGTACCTTCGGGTGTCGGCTGTGGAGTATTAGAAGGTCGGACTTGGGCAATAGTACCTTCGGGTGCCTGGTGTGGGGTATTAGAAGGTCGGATCTGGGCAATAGTACCTTCGGGTGTCGGCTGTGGAGTATTAGAAGGTCGCATCTGTGCAATAGTACCTTCGGGTGCCTGCTGTGGAGGTGGATTAGATACAGGTTGGTGCGGTGGTGGTTGCAATGGTTTGTTAATTGTTTCCTCATTGGAACCGGGTTGAGGTGTTTGTAATAACGGCGGTTGCAATGGTTTATTAATTGTTATATCTTGAGAACCTGGTTGAGGTTTGTTTTGCGGTGATGATTGTGGTGTTCTATCAACTGTCTCATCGTTTGATGCTTGAATTGGTTTGGCAGCAGTTTCGCCATCCGAACTACCAGGCAGTTGCTGTGATACTGGTTGAACAATTGTTGTATTTTTAATAGTAATTTTCGTTACGGGTTTAATAGCCGCTTCCAATGCTTGACCGAGTTCTTGCACTGATTGAAAGCGGTTGATTGGATTTTTTTGCAGACATTTAATCACCACAGCTTCTAATTCTGAAGGTAATTGCTCACACCCTGGTTGTTCGCTTAATGGTCTAGGTGGTTCGTAGCTATGAGCCAGTAACCATGAAGATTCACTGATATTATTACCTTGAATGCTTAACCCAAAAGGGTCTGCGGTACTAAGCATTTCATAAAGAATGATTCCCAAACTGTAAATATCAGCAGTTACATCTATATTTTTTTGGTTCTGAATTTGTTCGGGTGACGAATAGCGAAGCGTGCCAATAAAAGTTTTAGTGATATTTGTTAACTCGGAAGACTCATTGTAAATTTTAGCAATCCCAAAATCTAAAATCTTTACCAACTCACCAAAATCTGTAGGAACTAAAAAAATATTATCTGGTTTCAAGTCGCGATGAATAACCTTGATGCGCTCTGTGGTCTTACCATTGCGTTGCATGACTACCCCTCGGTGGGCAAGCTGCAAACCCTTGCACACCTGTGTCATAATTGTTACCACACGTTCCGGTGGTAATTGTCTTTCGCGCATCAGCAGTTGACGTAGTGTTTGCCCCTGCAGGTACTCCATGACATAAAATGGATAACCTTCTGTAGTCACACCACAGTCGCTAATTTCGATGATATGGTCGCTTTGTAGGGCAGCACAAATTGCAATTTCCCGCTCAAAGCGTTTTCTCATTTCGCCAGATGCAACCAATTTGTCTTTAAGCAGTTTAAGGGCTACATCTTTACCAACCCGCGTATCTGTGGCAAGGAAGACTTCTCCCATACCACCTCCACCTAACCGTTTCTCTAAACGATAACGCTGGTTATCACCAATCAAGCGATTTATCCAAGAATTATTTGATGGTGGTGAGTTCATTGAGGGAAACCCATCCTGTCTTTTAATAAAGTTTTTTGATCAACCTAAATGTATTAACATAGTTAGATAATTAATAAACTATACTAATAATAATTTAGAATTTAGTTAATACGATACTAATATATTCTATATAGATTTGACATTATACTATCGTCTAAATCACAAAATGTGTCCAAAATGCGTGGCCAATCTACAATTATTCTTAAAATAAGTCTATTTTTGTAAGAAAAATTAAACTGAATGCCGAGAAACCCGGTTTCTTTAAGAAACCGGGTTTCTGATAGCTAGCATTTGGAACTCAAATAGGATTGCTATAGTCTCAGGTATGATGAATTGGGGGATTGCCATGAGGAAGCAGGATGAGTAATGCGCTCTCTATAGCCACCGTCACAGCAGTGATAAAAAACCTGCTGGAAAATGGTTTAGTAAGTGACGCGATCGCAGCGAGTGTTGGTGATGTACTTGTAACGGCGTTGCCACCAGATAAAATTCAAGTGGGAACTGACGAGCGTGCGCAAATCAACCTTTTTTTATATCACGTCACGCAAAATCGTAACGTAGATTGGATATCTCAAGAATACCGCAGTCCTTATAGCACCAGCAACACATACTCGACCAATCCACCCTTAGCTCTTGACCTACACTATGTATTAACGGCTTACGGTCCCAAAGATTTTCAAGCGGAGATTTTACTGGGGTATGCAATGCAAATGTTGCATAAATTACCTACTATTACATCTGAAACTATAGAAAATGCTTTGAAAAATGCAGCCGAGACAAGTACGTCTGGTGTATTTTCACAAGCTATTACAGGTTTGTCTGTATCTAATCTAGCTCTTAAAGTTGGGCAAATCAAAGTTAGTCCAGCATTCTTGAATATGGAAGAAACTTCCAGAATTTGGTCTGCCCTGCAAACGAATTATCGCCCTTCGGCTACTTATCAGGTGTCAATGGTTCTGATAGAGAGTGATAGTACCGATAAATCAGAGGTTCTTAACTTGGTGTTATCAGAACCAAGTATCGAACAAATAACAACGCCTTCTTCACAAGCAGGAGCTAATATTACTGTAGGCAGTACACTATTAATTCGGGGTAAGCGACTGCGCGGTGATATTACCAAAGTTCGACTGAGTAATATAGATAAATTATTTACACCTTTTGATGTTCAAGATACACAAGTAAGTCTACAAGTACCTCCATTACGCGCAGGTGTGCACACTGTACAAATTATACATGAAACGATGAGAAGTACAGAGCAACATAATCTCGTCGAATCAAATGTTATGGCATTTGTGCTACATCCAAAAATTACCGTAGAGACACGTACAGTACAGTCTCTACAGAGTAATAATGGGGATTTACGCTCAATAGACATCAGCGTTAAATTTAGTCCAAAAGTTGGTAAAGACCAAAGAGTTATATTACAACTAAATCGAATATCAAATAATGAGGCGATCGCGTACTCTTTATTAGCACCAGCACAAACAGAAGATACTGACACTATCACAGTACCTCTTAAAAACATCAAACCAGGAGAGTACTTAGTGCGGGTAAAGGTAGATGGAGCAGAGAGTGCACTATCCAAAAACCCAAGCGGGGAATATGACTCACCAAGAATCACAATTAAATAATAGACATCGACCGAATTTAAACGTGTAGAGACGTTCCATGGAACGTCTCTACATTATTTTTCACGCACCAAAAACAAATTTGTAATTACATCATTTCTTCCTGTTGGCCACCACCGCCACCACCCATAAAGCTATCTGCAACACCACCTAACATACTGCCAGCCATTCCTCCAAGCGGACCAAGCATTCCGCCAAGCGCTCCACCGAGACCTGACATCATACCTCCACCACCTTGTTGACCACCGCCACCGCCCATCATTCCTCCTAAGGCGCTTAACCCACCCATTAACAAGGGTAAGAAACACTGAACGGGTTCGGTGCTATTTTGGATTGGCGGGATAGTTTTGAAGCTGCTAGTTGCGCCAGGAACTTGTACCTGCTCACCCTTGGCAGCTCTTGCTCCAATTTGGTCAGCTTCTGTTTCTAAACTGGGGTCAGCATTGATAGGGGCACCTTTACTTTGGTGTGGTACAGCGACTCTTCCGGCTCTTTGTTGTACGACATGCGTAAGTTCATGTCCTAACAAAGCTTGCCCTGAAGAACTTTGCGGGTTATATTGTCCAGGGGCAAAGTGAACATTATTGCCTTGAGTAAAAGCTAAAGCACCCATTGATTTGGCTTGAGGGCTGTCTGTATGGATACTGACATCGCCAAAACTTGTTCCAAAAGAATTTTCCATCTTTGACTTAACTGGTGCAGGCATCGAACCACGAGCACCAGAGGATGAATTTTGATTAGTTTGGTTTTGTTTTGAAGGTTGAGCAGATTCTGACTTCATTTGGGTGATACTGTGACCAAAACGTTTTGCCTGTTTTAGTTGAGTATTTAAGTCTGAGTGCTGAGCATCTGACTTACTTTGCACGGCAAACCCACGACCTTCAAATTGATTATCTGAGGTTGCAGTGTCTGTTGAGGTAGACTTTTTCTGAAGAAGTTTTTGAGTATTCATTGTTGATTATAGGTATAATATTGAACAATAAATATATTAATCGGAGCGACCTGCTTACATAAGCGATAAATTGCTTACTACCAAGTATCCAAAACTAGTGAGATGAAATTCTAAATTATAATTGAATTGCAATACCCGAAATTATAGCTCAATTGATTTGCTGAAAATCCTGCAAAAGATTAGACTTAAGTCTAATCTTTTGTGTTGACTTACTTAATAATGGTTTTAAGATAGAAGAAATAGAGTATTAATGATTAAAGCTTAGTCAAAGTATCTGTATATATAGCCGAGTGTACCAGCGCAAGGAAAGAAATAAGAAAAAAACGCTGCATTCCCTAACTAATCTTAATTCGGGAATGCTTCAAGGTCGCCCGTTTATTATGCAATTAAAGACGACTTCCCAGCAACCAGACTTAAAAACATCTTTAAGTCAGGCAGAACGTTACGGTCATCACCTTGATGCAATTCAGTGTGCAGGTCTTACTACGATGGCGCCAATACAAATGCTCTCGGTGGAAGAGGAGGAAGAAAAGCTAACGTCGGGTATAAATTTAGAATTAAGCAAGTTGAATGAGAATAATTCTGTACCTAACTTATCACAGGTTGCTAAAAACCCCTCTCCAAACCTCTCCCCTCATAGAGAAAAGGCTTTAAATTCTCCCCCCTCTCTTGAAAGAAAGGGGGCTAAGGGGTTAGGTTTTACTCCCTCGTTTCCACATGACGGGAAAAGTCATAATTCAGAATTAAAACAGGTTTTGGGTGTTGCTAGTTCGTTAAAAAGCTTTAATAAAAAACATCAAAAAGATCCAAAGATTGAGACTGAACCAAAAGAACACTTTAATGAAGAAATGAAAAGTGCAACGGAAACTTCCCAATCAAAAGATAAAGAGAAAAAGCAAAATTTGGATGAGCATTTAACATCACCTGCAAAAAGTAAGATTTCGGACAATCAAGCAAAAGAAGAATCATCGCAATCTCAAGACCCCGAAGTTAGTAGATTGTTAAATAAACCAACTCAGAGTAATTTAGCAGGTTCGGGTGGTGGTATCCAACAGAACAATCAAGAGAAACAGTTTGTTGCTCCTCCTTCTACTTACAATGAAAATAAAAGCGCTCCAAGTCCGAAAGTGGGAACGCACGGTCAATCTTTAGCAAAGAGAGAAGCGATGGATATGTTGGGTAATAACAAAAGATTTGCCACTACCCAGCGTGCGGTTAAAATTCCTGTAAGCGAAACAGATAAATCTGAAAGTAGCAAAGGAGAAGATAGTAAGCAGCAAGTCAAATTAAAAGATGCAGCAGAGCTAGTTCGTGACCAAGTAGTTAACGAAGATAGACAAGTGAAGGAATACCTTCGAGGAAGGCTGAATTTAGACCCGGCAATAGTTGCTAAACAGGGTGGTGAACAATTGATTTTGCAAAAAATGCAATGATAAATTTAGATTTACGACAACGACTGCAAAGTCGGTAAACTGAGAATATGTAATTATTTTATTTTAAATATATGCAAAATAAACTTCTGACTCAAAGGAAAGATACGCAGGAGAAAGTCGAAAATATTATCTGCTTAAAGGGTAAAGATTTTAGCAATGCCTGAAGAGATTTCGAGTGAAACTAGGTAAAAAAACATAGGAAAAATGGATAGGAGTTCGCGATGAAAAGCCAGATGCACGCCCGCAACAAGACAACAAGGGAACAGACACCCGATACCACGGCAAAAGCAAAGCCGATGTACCAGTCGCGCCCGTTTGTTGTGCAGTCGGAATCGGCTCTCAAGTCACAGCCGCCAGATTTGAAGGCATCGTTGAAGGAAGCAGAGCGCTACGGTCATCACTTAAGTAAAAAGCAGTTTCCTACGGACGAAAAGGGCAAAAGCGCAGAAAACGAAGTGGATGCAGCCAAAAAACTCGGTAAAGAGAGAAATTTTGCGTCGGATGCGGGAAACCTTGGCAGGATGACACCGATTCAAAAGGCAGAGAATGGAGAGGAAAGGGACCCGGCAGTTTTACGGCAGAAGTATGCAGGGAGGTGGCAAGAAACAGGTCAACCATGGGACAAAGCGCAAAGCCATATCATAGACAAACATGGAGATGCGAGACACATAGATGCGAATAGGCAGGTCGCGGAATATATGAGAGGAACGCATAGGGCAGCGGAGCGGATGGAGTTGCCCCCTCAGGGGCAGAAAAACTCCAAAGGATATACGGATACACCAATCCGCAACAATAGGGAGATTTTGGCTGCAGGAGCCCGCCAAGTGAAAAATCAGAGTGGAAACGTGGAGAAAATGCAATTGTTAGACCAGGAAAACAAAAAGGTAGGAAAGGTCTATAGTTCACCATATAGTAATAATACACGCAGTGAAAATGCAGCCAGGAGCCCAAAAGGGCAGACACCTTTTTCGAGTATAATAGCTCACGGCGGACCAAATAAGAGTGATTACAGCAAAAAGGCTGATAATAATATATACGGGAACGCGCACTATAACAGCACAGACTCTAGCGCAAGGAACAAGCGAGCTGCTGTAAGTGTATCGGAAATGACCAGGGGGATGGGGGCAGGTGCAGGTCAGATAATGGCAGAAGAGAGCGGATATTTATTTGACTCAAATACCACCCGAGATGGAGCATATGGAAATAAAGATACGGCGGGCCGGATGCCAGCCGCATATAAAGGGTCACAAAAAGACATCATCACAACTGAGACAGCAGCACTCCAAAACGATGATGAGAAAATGATGGAGACGAGATTAGGAAAACAGTTAAACTATCAATTAGATTACGAGAGGAGACAAAGACATAAGCCATTAGAGAGGAGTGCGAGCGAACCGTTGCCAGCCACCCGGGCACAGCAAAGAGAGGAAACGAACGCAGCGTTGAAGAGGACTGGTTTTAATGAACAGGATGTTCGTCGAGCGGGATTAGAGCCAGGGAAAAACGACTTTGAAACAGCGGTCACGGGTAATTTAAGAAAAGAAGAGCTTAGTTTACCACAGGAAATCCAAGAAATTACAGACTTTAAAAAATTTTTTAAACAGAAAAAAGAAAGAGAGAAAAAATAAAGTTTGAAGAGAAAAAATAAAGCTTGAGCCACCAGTCGGGATGAGGCAGAAAATGGTGTAGAAACTGACGCTACCGTTGTAAACATGGAAGAGGAAGATAGGCGAAATTGCGGACTATACCAAGGACGCGATCAAAAAGAAAAATTGTGAGGAACATGTCGGAGCGATAAAAAGGAGATGGTGGGAAACTTGAGAGAAGAAACTAGAACTCGGTAGGAAGAAAAGGCACGAGTGAGGGGAGGTCGGAGCGAATAGCGCCCATACAAAGGGGTATATTGGGACGAAGAGTGGAAAAAAAGCGACAAACCAAAGCTCGTGAACAAACGGGAATGTGAGAGCTTGCAAATCGTGTAGTGCGATCGCCAAACTTGTATGGAGAGGAAAAAAAGTAACGCACATAGCCAACAGAAAAATAGATGTACGCTGAACTTTTTAAGTTAGTTGTTAATACAGAAAATCTTCGATAACTTTCCATACGCTGTAGTAAATAGTTTACCTCGACATTGGCGTGGCGCTCATGAGAATCTTTTACTTGACTACGTTTACCAAACAAAACATCTACCTCATCAAATAATAGTACTACACCTCCTAACTCTGCCGCATCAAATACCCTACCAAGATTTTTCTCTATTTCCCCAATATACTTACTAACTACTGCACTTAAATCAATCCGGTATAAATCTAATTGCAATTTTCGCGCGAGTACTTCAGCAGCCATTGTTTTACCAGTACCACTAAGACCAGCAAACAAAGCGCTTATCTCCAATCCTCGCTTGCTTTTACCTCCAAAACCCCAGCGCTCATAAACCTTTGCTCGTTGTTTAACTTGTACAGCAACATCTCTAAGAACTTGTATCTGAGATTCTGGCAATACTAAATCGGACCAGTTCGCTGCACAATCAATTCACTGTGCTAAATCATCTAATTTCGGACGAGCTTGCGTGCGGTACTGTTGTAGTATTCATTACCAAAAGTAAGTATCTTTATTTATAGCTAACGAAGAAACTAAATTACTTAAAATTAACTTTCACTCTTCCCAATTTTCTATCTTGAGGTTTGGAATTTGGGAAAAGTCTTTGTAATTGCGTGTGACTATCGTTGCGTCAAGAGCCAGAGCTATGGACGCAATACGTAAATCTTTTTCAATTTTCTTTTTTGCTAGAGCCTTGGAGTTTTGCCGTAAAACTTGATAGCAGTTTTCGGCATCTAGGTCAAAGTTTAAAACGGTTATCACCTTGAAAAACTCTGTAGTTTCCCACAGCTTGGTGTAAAGGTAAATAAGCTTTGGCGCTTGTGCAGGGTCATTTAATCTCCCAACCCAGGCATTAAATAGCTCTTGCACGGTAATTACGGTGATTGCTACATCATTAGAATATTTTGCAACAGAGGCAATTATTGGCTTATTTCCAGCTAGAAACAATGAGGCATGGTCAGTATCGAGAATCCAGAAGCTCATATATCGCTGTCTTGTTCGCGTTCTGCTCTTATTTCTTTGATGATTTCCATAAAATCTGGATCATCTTTAAAAATTCCAGCAAATTTCATCAAAGGGTGATCTGAGGTAGATGCTTGTACAGGCACCGGAATCTTAATAATTTCCGCTTTTGCTAGACGCTTCTGTAATAGCTGCTGAACTTTCTCAACTGCGCCCTGTTTAGTTTCATCTGTAGTTTGGCAATTAGGAATTTCTAGGACAGTAGCTACAGTAGAGCCATCGGCTGTACTTTCTAATAAAATGTTCCAATTATCCACAGTATTCACCTTTAGTAATGTTTTATTTGCATTTTCAGTTTATTTTAATTATATTTGGATTTTCATAAGAACTAGGTTGGGCAGATGCTGAGGGATTTTACCTGTGGATTCGGGAGAGTACTCTTGCATCAGGGACTTGCAAATAAAAAAATACCCAAACTAGAAGCTCAAACCCAACCTTTAACCTCAGTATCAGTAAGCGATCGCTCTAATTTGATATACTCGCTCTTAGCTGCCTGCAACATATAATACATTGTCACTGCCTCGTTAGCATCTGCTGCTAAAAATGCAGCATTCAATGCAATACTGCGAATATTACCTCCTGCGACATTCAATTGTCCCAACTTTTGATAATCTAAACCTTCAGTTGGTGTAGACTTTGGAAAAATCCGCCGCCAAATTTCTGCCCTTTGAGTCGAATCTGGGAAAGGAAACTGGGTAATAAAGCGAATACGACGAAGAAATGCTTGGTCTAATGAACTTTTTAAATTAGTTGTTAATACAGAAAGCCCTCGATAACTTTCCATACGCTGTAGTAAATAGCTTACCTCGACATTGGCGTGACGGTCATGAGAATCTTTAACTTCACTACGTTTACCAAATAAAGCATCGGCTTCATCAAATAGTAATACTACACCTCCCAACTCAGCTGCATCGAATACTCTACCGAGGTTTTTCTCTGTCTCCCCAATATACTTACTTACTACTGCACTTAAATCAATTCTATATAAATCTAATCGTAACTCCCGTGCGAGTACTTCTGCTGCCATTGTCTTACCTGTACCACTGACACCAGCAAACAATGCGCTAATCCCCAATCCTCGCTTGCTTTTGCCTCCAAAACCCCAGCGATCGTATACTTTTGCTCGTTGCTTAACCTGCATGGCAACATCTCTAAGAACTTGTATCTGAGATTCTGGCAATACCAAATCTTCCCAATTCGCCGCACAATCAATTCGCTGTGCTAAATCATCTAATTTCGGACGAGCTTGCGCACGGCAAGTATCCCAGAGAAGATAGTTAAAATCTGTTGTGGGTTCTATATTTTCTGCAACTTCTGACTCTTGCTGACGCCACTGAACGCTAGCTTGAGAACAAGCCGCTTGAATCACCGGAACACTGAGATTGAATTGAGATACTAAGTTATCGACTTGAACATTAATAGATTCAGACGTGCCATCCAATGCTTGTTCCCAAATAGTGTACTGCTCCTTTGTTGTCGGACGTTCGATGTCAAAAACTAGTAATGGTCTTAATCGCGATCGCTTGCGTTCGGTAGTAGTAAGAATTACCGGAGAACGCATCCACTCGCATAAATACGTAATCGTTCCTTCTTTTCCGGTATCTGCACCTTCCAAGTCATCGCAGTCAATTAACAGCGCACAATTAGCTAGTGACACTTCCCGCTCCCAAAGTAATTTAAATTGTTTGAGGTCACTGGGAGTTGTTGGCAAAGCATGAGCAGCAATTGCATATAAGTTTAATTCCAAATAGTGACAAGCTAGAGCTGCAATTGGACGTTTACTAGCTACCTCATTTCCACATAACTGTAATATTGGCAGCTTGAGAAAATCATGAATCTCTACCCACCAAGCAGCTACCATTTTTTCCGAGATTTGTGAGTGAGAGGGAACTAAATCAGAAGGCGCCCCTACAGGTTCGACTATTCCCAACAAACGGTCATCTAAATGCTGTACACCCATTAAATAATGCAGTATCCGTTCATCAATCCGCAAAGGGCTACTCATCAACTCACTTCCAGAACCCACTTCGATTAACTTCCACCTGCGTAATGAACCAGCCGGAGTAAAGGCGCCCCAGTGCATACCTTCCAATACCGTCATCGCCAAACCAAAAGTCGGATAAGTACGCTGTGCATTTCCACAAGCAGCAGCGCAAAGTATTGGAAAACTCGCATCAAGTTCTACACCAGCACATAACAGCAGTAAATTTCGTTCAAAATCACTTAAACCAAAAGTCGCACAAAGTCTATCTAACGCAGACGGTTCAGCGGATGTAATCGAATCTATTAAATCTTTCGCTACTGGACTTTCCCCATGTGTAATATCCTCCTCCAGCAAACTTGGATCAGCGTGGTTCAGCAAAGTCTCCCTAAGCTGGCTTAAGGCGATCGTCATATACGCATGATTATCAACGTTCTGATTGCTGGTAGTCGTTGCGCTCATCGTTATATATCAAGCATTTAAGTATCAAAAAATACTATTTCCAAATTATAAATTGTTGTAGAGACTTTGACATGTAACGTCTACGTAAGCGTGAAATTAATTACACATACCACTAGTTTTGATGGATTATTGTACTGTGCTTTAAGATAAGCATAAGAGAAAATACATTCCAGACTTATTCGACTTTCGTCTATAATTGTCATTTTGATGCGATTTCGCTACTAAGGATTCCAGATACAGTTAAGTACAAACGCTCTTAAAAGTGGTATCCAATTCCTAACACTAACCCAACATCTGTTTGATCGAAGAAGCCAACATTTAATCCAGCAGTTGCAGTAAATTCACGTGATAATGGTACATCTACACCACCGGTGAGAAGAAATCCGACGGAATCACCTCCACTTGTAGAAATTGCTGCTCCCCCTCCAATATAAGGAACTGCTATTATTTTGGATTCTCCAAGTTCTGTGAATGATTCCACTGGAAAGTCAATTGTTACAGGTAGAAGAAATACAGCTTTGTCACTGACCGCAACAGCAGGTCGAAAAGAGAAGTTTTTTGTTAAACCAATTTTACCGAAGACAGTAAAGGCATTTTCACCTAAAGCAGTATCTCCACTCAATCCAAAATTACCACCTATCCCAACATAGTTAGGTATTAACTGATATTGAGTTTGTTGCTGTGTAGGCGGAGTTATTTGTTGCTGTGTAGGCGGAGTTATTTGTTGCTGTGTAGGCGGAGTTATTTGTTGTTGTGTAGGCGGAGTTATTTGTTGTTGTGTAGGCGGAGTTATTTGTTGTTGTGTAGGCGGAGTTATTTGTTGTTGTGTAGGCGGAGTTATTTGTTGTTGTGTAGGCGGAGTTATTTGTTGCTGTGTAGGCGGAGTTATTTGTTGCTGTGTAGGCGGAGTTATTTGTTGTTGTGTAGGCGGAGTTATTTGTTGTTGTGTAGGCGGAGTTATTTGTTGTTGTGTAGGCGGAGTTATTTGTTGTTGTGTAGGCGGAGTTATTTGTTGTTGTGTAGGCGGAGTTATTTGTTGTTGTGTGGGCGGAGTTATTTGTTGCTGTGTGGGCGGAGTTATTTGTTGCTGTGTGGGCGGAGTTATTTGTTGCTGTGTGGGTTTAGTTGGTTGTTGCTGTGTGGGTTTAGTTGGTTGTTGCTGTGTGGGCGGAGTTGGTTGTTGCTGTGTGGGTTTAGTTGGTTGTTGCTGTGTGGGTTTAGTTGGTTGTTGCTGTGTGGGCGGAGTTGGTTGTTGCTGTGTGGGTTTAGTTGGTTGTTGCTGTGTGGGTTTAGTTGGTTGTTGTTGTGTGGGCGGAGTTGGTTGTTGCTGTGTGGGCGGAGTTATTTGTTGTTGTGTGGGCGGAGTTTGTTGTTGTTGTGTGGGCGGAGTTTGTTGTTGTTGTGTGGGCGGAGTTTGTTGTTGTTGTGTGGGCGGAGTTTGTTGTTGTTGTGTGGGCGGAGTTTGTTGTTGTTGTGTGGGCGGAGTTGGGCTTATTGGATTATATGGACGTGTTGGACTTGGGCTTACGGAATCTTCTGGAGGTGTTGAACTTGGGCTTATTGGATTATATGGACGTGTTGGACTTGGGCTTACGGAATCTTCTGGAGGTGTTGAACTTGGGTTTTGGCTTATGAGATTTTTTTTAGGTGGTGAAGTTGAGGCAGTTGGCAATGAATGAATAGCAGTAAGTTGCGCTAGAGATGGTCGCACAAAAATGAATAAACTTGTAATAGAAAGTAACGAAGCTTTGGATAAAAAAATTATCAGCTTTGCAAGTGATTGATTCATTTTGTACTCCTGTAAATATCAAAAATTAGGAAAAAATAGTCTTTACTCATGTTAGTTTTCAAATAAATTAATTTCTTATAATTTAGCTTTTATCTATAGCAATCCGGATTGTAACATGAGAAAATATGGAAATGAAAAGTACATTTTTATAAGCATTTCCAAAATTTTATTGATCGCAAACAATTTAAGATTACTATATGTAATTTATTAAATTTAATTAAATAAAAAAATTATAGTTTGGAAAAATATTAACAATTCCAAGTTTTAAAATTAGGAGTTTTCAAAATTACTTGCAGGTGCAAGTCTGATTGCTTCCTTGAAGTGTATTATCATGCCAAATTCCACGCAAAGGCAAGCCATGTTTCAATTTACAAGTTCCTTGACCATTAGGCTCGCTTCTTTCAAAATACCCAGAATATTCACAACCATTATGATATGTTATTTTACCAACGCCTTGACGTTCACCCTTAACAAACTGACCTACATAGCGATCTCCATTACCATATCTATAGCTTCCACAACCGTGAAAATCTCCATCTTTTAGTTCTCCATCAAATCGACTAGTTCCACCATGCTCTGTATCAGGAAAGACCATGATTCCTTTGCCACTAGGATATTTTTCATCTGAAAAACCATACAGTGTTGCAGTACCGTATTTCCTACCTCCCGTACTCGGTAAAGGTGGTAAAGGTGTTTCTGGGCAAACTAGTTTCACATCAATTGCGGGTTGTCTCGACGAAAAAGTCATAAATAATAACCCCATTCCCAAAAGTAAACTCACTATGACTCCAGCACCAATCAAAAATCTCTGCTTTGCTACAAAAAAATGTGATGGTGGTGAAATTGATGATGAAGACGGTGGTGGTAGCTGTATGGGTTCGGATGATGGAGGCGGTGGTGGTGTCCGTATAGTAGATTCCAGTGATAGTGTTGTTAGTGCTTGCAGTGCTTCACCTGCGGTTTGATAACGTTCATTGAAGTTAAGACGCACCATTTTATCTAACACATTTGCGAGATCGGGGCTAACCGAAACCTTATCTCGCCAAATTATTTCAAAAGTGTTTGGGTCTTTCTTTTCCGATAGTTCCTGTGGTCTAATCCCAGTTAAAGCATAAATTCCCAACATTCCCACAGCATAAATATCGCTGGATAAGTTGGGATATCCATGTAACTGTTCCATAGGCATATAACCATGAGTACCAACAATAAAATGGCTGTTGGTTAGCTCTTGAGGATTGTTTTTTAATTGACTAATTTCTTTGACAGTTCCAAAGTCTATTAATACTATCTTGCCGTCACTATTACGGCGCATTAGGTTTTGTGCTTTTATGTCTCGATGAATGATATTTTTGTTATGAGTAATTGTTAATACTTCTAAAACTTCTTTTAAAAGCTGCCTTACTTGAACTTCACTTAACTTATTGCCAGAGAAAATTTCATGACTCAAATCGTATCCATCAATATATTCCTGCACTAAATAAAATTCACCCCCTTCTTCAAAGTGGGCAAAAAGTTGTGGAATTTGACTGTATTCACGACCTAAGCGATATAAAGCTTTTGCTTCTTTATTAAAATAATTAATAAAGGCTTGTAACTCTTCTTGATTTTGGCTTTGCCGAAGATTTTTGACAACACATTGAGGATGGTCGGGTAGATCTAAATCTTCAGCTAAATAGGTGATTCCGAAGCTACCACTTCCTAACGGCTTGATAATTTTATAGCGATTGCGCAGAATTTGACCAGGGAGCATTGGATTTAACCATAAGTAAATATAGATTATTTTTTCATTCTGCCATATTTAGGCTAAATAAGGAAACAGCACTCAGGAGTCAGGAGTTAACACTTAATATAGGAATCCGGTTTAATTTCTGAATTAACAAAGTCAGCGCAGGGAACAAGGAACAGGAAAGAAGCAATGATGTACCTAGCTTCGCCAGAAATCAAATATGAATCCTATAGGATTAGGGCTAAATTACAGTAATCATAAATGTAAGTAATATTTTTTCAAATTAAATGTTCGGGACGCCTATCCCACAATATATAAACAGCTACCACTTTCCAGAATCATCCTCTTGTTGCAAACCTATTAACTGGCGTCGCTTCCAAGCAAAAGCGAGAATATTAATGCCTAATTCTTGCGCGGTGCGAATTGCCAGTCTAGGTAGGGTAAGGTCTTTATCTAATCCCCAAGCGGATGCTAAATCACCAATGATTAAAATAATTCCTCCGCTAGTTAATATTTCTATTGGTTGTTGATTTACTATTGGTAAAGCTGCAAATAAAAAAGGTTGCGTTCTTAAGGGGTGGTCGCGTCGTAATTCAACTAAAGGTTTTAAAGGATTTTTTAACTGTTCTGCTAGAGAATAAGTACTTTCTATTAAAGGAGTTGCATCTCTAGGTGCATCGACTAAAAGTACTCCACCTGATTTGAAATATTTTTTCAGAGAATTCAACTCCAGATTGTTGAAGGATAATGCTTGTTGCCCAGTCAGATAAAGTAAATCATACTCTTGAATATTCTCAGATAAAGTCACCTGCCCAGCTTCTTCAGTTCCTTGTAAATAAGAGTACAAAGGCTCTATTGATTGTAACAAGTAAGATAAGTTAAAAAAATTGCGATCGCATCCAGAATCACTGTGATTAACTTGTGCCAGTCTTACAATTGCTTGAGGTTGGGCTTGTGCCTGACGTCGGTAACGTAAATTGATATTATTATAACCGGGAAAAAATGCATCAGCAGGTTGAGTAATATCTTTTTGTCCTGGCTGTAAAAGAATACGACAAATTTCTATTTCGGAAATATCAAGTGTTGAGTTTCTTTGGTCAAATCGATAAGTTTCGTGGACAGTATCTCTCGATTCGCGCAAGCGCAGTTCTTCCGGGTCAATATAACTAACAGTTAAATAAATCATAAGCGGTTCACTACTTGCCACCTCCAAATCAATCGGAAAGTCATAAGGTGTCGGAACAACAATTAAATTCCCAGCCAAATCTATAGCTATTCCAGGTTGAATTTGCACCCAGCGTCCATCTCGGTATTTAGCTTCGACGTTACTCGGTGCCTCAATATCTCGCACACCCAAACCGCAAACAATTCCCGGTTGGTTTAAACATTGATAATGAGTGTTTTGTCGCTTGCGGTGGTAATTATGTGCTTTCCGCCAGCGTTCAGCATTTATAAGTAAACCGTCGGAAGCTTGTAAACGCTCAAAAGGTTGAATTGGTGGAGGTGGAAAAGGGTGAGACATAATGAGTTAGGAGTTAGGAGTTAGGAGTTAAATAGCTTTAGTTACTGTTTTCTATAGATAATTCGTAGGTACAAAAAGCGGGTTTTTCTTGTTCAATTATTCTTCTGATTAGCGCTTCGTGTATAGTATTTGATTCTTTTGGTCGCAAACGCACTACAAAATGGTACGCTCTTCCTCCTCCTAATACTGCATTTCCGAGTACTGCTTCATTCAGAGTAAAACTATTACCAAAAGGTTCTGTAATGCTAATGTGCTTATCATTTTCGTTTGGGATATTTTCATCTAGTGGTAAACCTGTATATAAATGTAAATAAAGACGCAACCCTTTACGAGTTCCTCGCCATCGATATAAATCAACCGCTCTACGAATTAACCGCCGCTGCTGTTGGAGTTCCCATACAGAGTCAAATTGCCAACCAACCCAGTGAGCCAAAAATGGTAACAATGCTTGCGGCGCTGTTAAAGGATCTAGGTTTGCCCACATGGTATTAAAGCTATCAATAGCTGGTTGATAAGCTTGTTCAAATATATTCATGAAGCGACCAATAAAGTCTACTTCGCGATATAGAAGCGGTAACAATTCCATGTACGTAGACCAAGGACGTATACATATACTAAATTCGTCGCTAGTTTCGATTTTTTGTTGTTCTGTACCTGGGTCTAGATATAAATCAACTGAACAGCGAAAGTTAAGATTTAATCTATCTTTTCTTCCAGGAACGATCGCTTCCTGGTCTTCAAAAAAGGTGACAGGGACTTGAAAATAAAGCACGGCTTGCATAGTATCTCTAGATGCAATTTCCGAGCCTTCTGTTCCAATTTGACACCACTCTTGAGGAAAGTCACCTTTTACTTTCAACTCCAACCGTAAAGGATTTACCGTCAAGTTATGCACTTGCACAATCATTTCGCTTGGTTGTCCGGGATGTAGTAACAAACTGTGTCCAGCAATTTCATCAAGATTTTCTACCCCTGTAAATGCCAAAGCTACTCCCGGTAGCGCTTCGGGAATTTGCATTGGGATTAAGTCTATTTTGACTTTAGAAGTAGAGCGACTTTGAATCATAGTAATACTAAATGTATGAACGCTATATCGCGTCTTGATGTATTTTTGATATATCGCATCTTTATTAACGATTAAGAATGTTAACTACGTGATTGGAGCGCAAGTTATTATCAGCCCAGGAACAGATAAGACCTTGTACTCCAGGGTCAATTACGCGCTCCGGTGATGGCTGACGCCTCCATGTGTCACCTTGCTTACGTATAGGAAATAATAGAACCGGACCGAGGTAACGGACACCACGCGCTTGTTGGAGTAGTACCACAATATCTGATTCGTAAAGTGGGCGTCCGAATGCCCAGCCTTTTTGTTCAATTCCTCCAGTTAAGGGATTTAAAAATTTATACAGCGATATTCGGATATAACGCAGAATTTCTTCACGTGCGAGAGGATTATCATAAGCTGGTTCTAAACCGATTTCGGTTTGGACAGAAACACCCATATATTCTGGTTGTTGTAGTTGAACTTGCACTCCTAATAACCTTCTTTCGTCTAGATAACCCAAAACTTGTTCAGTGAGTGCTGGACTAAGGTCGAATTTCTCAGGAGATAAACCTTGTCCTTGAGCGATCGCATCTGTATTGAAATTCGGGACTATCAGTAAAGTGACTGTACCAGCTTGTCGATTTGCATCGGCTGGTAAACAGCGGACGCGAGCAATTGCTCCTTGACCTGCTTGTTCGGCTAATACTTCAAAATCTTCAACTGTAACTGCGCGATCGCGCGATCGTAGAATTCGCGGCGCTTTAATCACTGCTTGTTCGAGTGACTCCCCATCTGCTCCATTAATAGCGCCTTTATGATTGATGACACTGGCAACATAGGGAACAGCAGATTTTAAAAATTGCAGTGAATGAGCTTGAACATTGCCTTGTCTACCTCCTCCTGTACGGTAACTAACCATTTTGATTTCTGCACCGCGTTGAGGGATAGCACCATACTGATGTTCAAGAGTACTTTTGTTTGTATCACTAACTTGAACAAATGTATCTTCGGGTCTTGGGTGTTGGATACGCGATCGAACTTCTGTTTGACTTTTGAGTTGACTGGGTTCGCGAATTAACGGACCAAACTGAACTTTACCGTCAATTGAATCTATTACGTAGTGAAAGCTTTCTGAAGTGGAATCGGCAAAGTCTCGAACTTCTTGCCATTTTTGAGGTAAACCACCAGGAGGAATAACTATAATATACTCGTTCTCTCGACGTTCCAATATTGGTGGTTGCAGAAGTTGAAAAATTTGTCCTGGTTTGCCATTACTAAGACCCAAACGTTCATCTTCAATGAAATTATTTTGACTTGCGCTAACTGTACCACCAACTGCACGCACTCCCAAACCAGCAATTCGTGGAGGACGATTATAACCAGAATCATTTGTGCCTAATTGAGTGAGTACACAGCGAATCCAACGACCCCGATATGATGTAAAGTTGGTTATAGGCCAGTTTGAAGGTAGATGTAGCCTGACTTCTGTTCCCTGCTCAGGATTATTACCCTGTTGAGCCATTTCGTAAAAACTAAAACCTTGTGTTTTGTCATCAGCTTCTTTTGATAAAATAGGTTGCCATTTCTCCCCATCCCAAGCTTCCCAACGACGTGGTGGTTTGTTAGGATTAATACCTGTAGGCGTAGCTGAGGCACCTTGAAAAGTAATTTCTAAAACATTACCGTCCTGATGATCATTGGAATTAATAACTAAGTAAAAACAGTTTCCCGGTAATGGTTCCTCTTCAAATATTGGTTGTTCACTACCTTCCCAGAAAGCATCAGATTGACGGTTCCAGGTATTAGTTACTCTTTCTCTTAAAGATTGGGGAATTTCTTCTGCAGTCAACGCTGTTAAAACATGTTGTAAACGAGGTTTTGCAATAACTAAAGGAAAATCAGTACTAAAAGTAATAGCTTCAGTAATTTCAGTTCGTACCGTTGAAACCTCTATTCCTTCTGGAATTGTGTAAGTCTCCGGCAAATCGGAACTTAAATAAAAAGTTAAATCCGTGCGTGCTGGGGCAGGAGGTTGAAGTCTAATACCTAATAATTCTAAAAAAGCAACATAACTTTTACGCGGTACTTGATTAAACCTAAGTAGCATTTGGTCGGTTAACCAAGCAAAAAGCTCAACCAGCGTAATTCCAGGGTCACTCAGATTATGGTCTGTCCATTCGGGGCAGTAGCGAGGAATACGCATAATACACTCTTCCACCAAATCGTCGAAGGTGCGGTCATCCAAATTTGAAGAAGGTAATTTTGGTAAAAAGTCGAATTCCACAGTTTTATTTTAGAGTTTGGATATTAGTTGCGCGATTTTAGATTATTTATCTTGTGGGGTGGGCATCCTTGCCCGCCCCTACTCCGCCGAAGTTAAATAAAAAGGATAAACAAAGCTGAAAAAGTCAGGATAATCTTTGAGTTTGTATTTGATAATAATGTCTACTCTGCCGCGTATTGGGTCAGGATCAGTGCGAACATCATCAAGAATGATACGCGGTTCCCAAACTTCCAAAGCTTCTGTAACATACATGCGAATTTGCAACAAAGTATCGCTATTTAAAGGAGCAAATGCCAATTCTGACAAGCGACACCCAAAGTTCGGTCGGTAAACTCGTTCTCCTAAACTCGTGCGAAGAATAATCCATATCGACTCTTTGACTTTCTCGTCCTCACTGCTAAACTTTATCCCACCCTGCAAATTTAATTGCAGTGGAAAAGCCCAACCTTTCCCTAAATATTCTCGCTCCTGACCATAAACGGGATTTGGCATTTAGGCGCCCTCCGCAGTAGATATCACATATATATCCAAAATATTGGGGTAGAAGATATAAACCTATTCGCCAAAGGTCGAGTTTCACTGAAAGGGTAAAGGAAATTATGGAATTGGTTTAGGACCTGTTATTGGTGTAGTCATTGTAATTGGTCCCAAAGTACTAGTTAGTGTCATAGTTCCAGCAGTTATCGATAAAAGACCAGGTGTAGTAATTGCGATCGCACCACCTGCGGTCATAGTTATAGCGGCACCTGCTGACATACTCATCTCACCACCAGAATTCATATTCATAGCGGCACCTGCTGTTGAGCTAATGGATGATGCTTCGGAGGAAATAGAAGCTGCAGCAGTATTACTAATAGTGGAGTTTGCTTGAATACTGATATTGCCAGTCGGGTCATTAATCAGTATTGTCTGTCCTGCTGATGTTTGTATTTCTATAAACTTTTTAGTATCGTTAAGACTAATTTTATGTCCACCTTTTGTCTCTATATATACACCCGTATTACTAGTAGCTTTATCTTCATCTACAAATTGTAATTGATGTCCAACACGGGTTTTGAAGGTTCGCAGACGAACTCGACCACTAACTACACTATCTTTTACAGAAGTTGGTGGTGCATCTTGTCCGTTCCAGACTGCACCGATAATATAAGGTCGATGAATATCACCATGTTCAAAACCAACCAAAACTTCATCGTTAATTTCTGGTAGCCAATCTGTACCGCGACCAGAACCTGCACCAGTTGATACCATTCTTGCCCAGTAACTCTCATGTTCTTCTGTAAGGGTGGGGAATTTAACTTTCACTCGACTCAATCCTTTAGGGTCTTGATTATTGGTGACAACTCCCACTAAAAAAGTTTGACCTGGTTGTAATCGTGTTTGTGGTGATATTGAGGTGTATAAATTACCTGAACGTAAACCTCGGACGCTAAATTCTGTCGTGTAAATTCGCTGGTTGTAGAAGTGGCGTGTTTCCGTAATATAGTACTTACCGCTAAAGCGATCGCCCATCTTTTGTAGATTGACAAACTTACCCGGTCGAATCAGAGGATTACCTTCTGCTTTTGCATCTGCATAGACAAATTCTCCCCCTAATTCATCACATAAAGCTTGAGCCATTACCTCTGCTTCTTTGGCACTAAAAACGGGTTTATCTACAACAGTCATTAACGGAGGTTTGCTAATGTTGAACTTGTTACTGCTATTACTTCCTTTTTGATTGCCAGTATCAGTTATTACGTTTTCTGAATTAGCCTTGGATGTAATTAACTTTTTCTGAGTGTAGTCCCAACTACGCACTTCAACCGCACTCACTTGTTCTGCACTAGTAACGCGAGTACTGAAACTACTGATTTCGTCTAGCCATTTCAGTTCTACAACTTCTTGAGCTTCTGGTTTACGAAAGTTTATTTTACCTTTTTCAATAAAAAGTTCAAAACCAATACGAGCAGATCTTTCTCGCAAGAACTCCATATTAGTTTGATTTTCTTGAAAAATATACTCATGAGCTTCGCCACTTTCATCTATTCTTCCAAGTTGTATACCTACTTCTTGAGCAATTTTGCGTACTATATCGCTATCAGTATTATTCAAAAAAGAGCGATTTTGTCGTCCTCTATGCAGGCGATGCGAGATATCATAACCACGAACAATTATCGGCGCCTCAGATTTATCATTAAAATGAACTTCAATTGCTGTAATTTCACCTTCAATTAATAAATTGTCTTCTTTAGGCGTTTTAAAATTTTCGTCTTGAGTATTACTAGAAATAAACCCTAATTTGACTTTTGTACCGATTTCAAACACCTTTTCATGGCGCCAGGGTTGGTATTCCGATTTATTATTAGTAGGCAGATAGCTGTTGTGAATTACCAATGTAAACATAGCTGGCAAATGCAAACTTTCTTCAATAGTAATTTGCATTAAATCTTTGATTAATTTAGCATCTGCTGGAACTCCTCCTATTTCGACTATAGGTTGAGCTAAATAAAGACTTTGTTGTGCCATAATTAACTCTATAATTCTAAAGAATGTTCAAAAATAACGATGTTTAGATGACTCCATCGAGATATTTTTTGTAGTTTATTTCCCATTACCTTCTGATTTCTGACATCCACCTCCTGGTGTCTAGCTTTAATTGAAAAGGGTTGTACCTTGAGGGCTATTTTGTCGGTTCTGTCCCTGAGAAGCAGATTCAGTTCCTCCTGGGAGGTTATTTTTATCTACTTCTTGCAATGAAATATCTACCATTGCTCTGACTGGTGTCCCATCAGTGAGAAACATATTTAGGGTATAGGTTAGACTATTCATTACACAGTAAAAATATTCATCTTTCCATATAAATGTATAAACTGGAGGACGTTTATCTGCAGCTTGTTCAATTGTTTCAACGCCTTTTTTAATAATATTTATATATGTCATTACAGACTCTTTCGTTTCATAGGTATCGAAAATTAATTGTTTAAGTGTAAATTGATAAGGCTCAACACCTGAAAAGTTAATCTTAGGCAGTAAAGTTGTTCCTCTATTGCCTGGATGTTTTTGCCAGTTAACAGTTCGAGAAAAGCTGATTTCACTAGGATTAAACATTAACTCGATATCAGGCGCCTCCCCGTTGTAAGCTTTGAGTTTAGCTTTTTCAAGTTGAGGTTGGCGTTTTTGAGGAGTGATTACAGAAGGACTTGGCATATGAAAATTTTCTCCTAAAAATCAAAATTTAAAATCCAAAATCATATTACCAGGGTAAACGACCTGTAAAAATGCCTTGACGTTCTTTCTCTATTTCTAGCTGTTGTCGTAATCTAGCATAAACTTCACGAGCAAGCGCTTCGAGAGCAATTTCATCATCTTCTTTTGAATTAGCTAAATTTGAATTAGCTGAATTTGAATTAAATGACTCATCAAAAGGACTTTTTATAGTTTCTGTTATTAGCTTTAGATCGGGAGATATATCGCTGGCTAAAGTTTTCTCTAGATTATCATCAATTGCTTTATGCGAATATGCAGGTTTTTGTTGAATAGGAAAAGAGTTATTGCTTGTTTGGGAATTGTAACCACCTCCTGTTTCACTACTAAAGTTAGTAAAGCTAGCTTCTTCATTCCCTATATTTAGTAAAGTTTCAATACTTGACCATTGTGAAGGAGTATCTAAATTATTCTTAGAGGATGTATTATTTGAATTTGCTTTTATAAAAATTAAGGGTGGCGATGAATAATTATTTTGCTCGGCAGTTTTTCTTTGTACAATATCTTCTGCTATATCACGTTTGTTGAGATATTCTAGTAAATTAAGATTTTTTTGTGTATCTGCTTTGTTAATTACAGACTTCCCCGGTTTAAGCATAGCGGGTACTGTATTTGAAGCTGCTACAGGCTGATTATTGTCAACTTTTAACTGTGTTACTTGTCCGCCCTTCGCAGGCTGTAATGGTGAAACTTCTTCTTGAAGTGGTATCGTTTGCTCAGAAACTAATGCGGTTGTTTGTGTATTTGGTGTTGTCGGGTTAAATGTCTGGTTTGAAGCTTGCTGTAATGGTGAAACTTCTTCTTGAAGTGGTATCGTTTGCTCAGAAACTAATGCGGTTGTTTGTGTATTTGGTGTTGTCGGGTTAAATGTCTGGTTTGAAGCTTGTTGTAATGGTGAAACTTCCGAAGTTTGAGGTGATGCTATAGGCTCAGAAACATCCACCGTTGTTTCTGTATTTGGTGTTGTCGGGTTAAATGTCTGGTTTGAAGCTTGCTGTAATGGTGAAACTTCTTCTTGAAGTGGTATCGTTTGCTCAGAAACTAATGCGGTTGTTTGTGTATTTGGTGTTGTCGGGTTA